>FWWM01000117.1_pt1 | contig 251463 bp, 213 predicted proteins | sample 2228351 | NCBI WGS metagenome assembly FWWM01 (sample SAMEA103939774, study PRJEB20133) | metagenome
TTCCGGGACGAAATCCGTCCGCGCTTCGGCCTCATGCGGGGCCGCGAGTTTCTCATGAAGGACGCCTACTCCTTCCACTCGTCTTACGAGAGCCTCGACGAAGCGTACCGGGCCATGGAGCAAGCCTACCGCCGCATCTTTGAACGCTGCGGGCTTTCCTTCACCGCCGTGGAAGCTGATACAGGAAACATCGGCGGCAGCGAATCCCACGAGTTCATGGTGCTCGCCGAAACCGGCGAGGATGCGGTGGTGGCCTGTGCCTGCGGGTACGGGGCCAACGTGGAGAAAGCCGAAGCGGGGCGCCTCCCGGAGGCTCCCCCATGGCCCGGGCAGGTGCCGGAAAAACCGCAAGCGGTGCATACCCCGGGGCTGTCCTCGGTGCCGGAAGTGGCGGCTTTTCTCGGCCTTTTGCCCGCGCACTTCATCAAGACCATGGTGGTAGAAACCGATCGGGAGTTTGCCGTGGCCCTGGTGCGGGGGGATGATGAACTCAACGAGGTCAAGCTGAAAAACGCCCTGGGGGCGACTCACCTGCAGCTGGCATCGGCGGAGAAGGTCCAACGCGTCACCAAGGCTGCCGTCGGGTTTGCCGGTCCGGTGGGGCTTTCCGGTGTGCGGGTGGTGGCCGATCCCGAGGTCATGAGGCTTACCGTGGCGGCTACCGGCGCCAACCGGGACGACTACCACCTAGTGGGGGTCGTTCCCGGTCAGGATTTCCAGCCCGATTTGGTAGCCGACATCCGCATGGTGCGGGCGGGAGACCCCTGTCCGCGCTGCCACAAGCCCTTGGAGGTGAAGCGCGGCATCGAGGTGGGGCACATCTTCAAGCTAGGCACCAAGTACTCAAAGCCCATGGGTTGCACCTATCTGGATGAAAAGGGCGAGGAGCAACCCATGATCATGGGTTGTTACGGGCTGGGGATTGGCCGCACGGTGGCAGCAGCGGTGGAGCAAAACCACGACGAGGACGGCATCATTTGGCCGCTGCCGCTAGCCCCTTACGCGGTGGAGGTGCTCAACGTGAACCCCGACCTGCCGCAGGTGGGCGAGGTGGCGGAAAGGCTTTACGGCGAGCTTTTGGCCGCAGGGGTGGAGGTGCTTTACGACGACCGCGATGAGCGCGGCGGTGTGAAGTTCAAGGACGCGGATTTGATTGGCTTTCCGGTGCGGGTTGTGGTGGGCAAGAAGGGGGTTGAACAGGGGCAGGTGGAAATCTCTTTGCGGCGGGACAAAACCCGCCGTGCCGTGGGCATCGCCGAGGCCTGTGGCGCAGTGCGGGAGATCTTGGCGCGCGGGGAGGTGCGGTAGTGGTTTTGGCGCTGGTGCTGCTCCAAACCGCCGTGGCCACCGCAACCCCACAGGTGGGGGTGATCTTGGCGGTGGACGACCCGGGAGCCCGATTGGTCCTGCGCGAGACCCTGGAAAAGCAGCTGGGTCCGGAAACCCGGTGGAGCTGCCGGGAAACGCCGGTTTGTCTGGAGGTGGTGGCGGTGCCCATCGCCACCGGTAAAACCACCACCGGATGGGCGGTGGCGGCCCGCTTTTCCCGCAGGCTCAAGTTTTCTCCCCAGTGGCCGGGAGGGGCAGAAAAAGCCAACCCCCAGGCCCCCACTGTGGACATCATCGAGGACACTACTGCCTCCGGGGAGCTGGCCTGTGCCCCCTGCGAGGAGGCCAAAGCTTCGTGCCAACGGCAGCTGGGGGAGCTGAAGGCCTTTGCCCGGGAGCGCTTCGAGGATCTGGGGGGGCTTTTTTTGCGGGTGGGCCCAGCGCAGGACCAGTTCCTGCGGGAAACCGCTTTTGACCTTGCGGGCCAGCTTGCCAAGGAGCTGGCGGAGGGAGGTACCCCATGAGCCGAAAGGGAACGCTTGCCTGTGCTCTCGTTGCTGTGCTGGTTCTCGTGGGTTGTGGCGGAAAAAAGGAAAAGACCGGGAAGACGCTGAAGCTGCCGTGCTCGGTAACCTGGACCAAAACGGATATCGTCGTCAAGCCCGGGCAAAAGTTGAGTCTTACGGTGCGGGGTGAGCTGCGCGGGGGACAGTGGCTCTTTGGTCCCGAGGGAACCGCCGAGCACCCCGAGTGGGCCCGCTACAGCCTGGTGCCGGAGTGGCCGCACCTGGCGGTCATCGGCAAGGTGGGTGAGGACGGCGATCCGTTCCTGGTGGGGAAGGAGTTTTCCGGCACCACCGTGCGCGGGGGCGAGCTTTACCTGGGGATCAACGACCTGGACGCCGAAAACAACGACGGGAGCTTCGAAGTTACGGTCGTTCTGCAGTAGAGGCCGTTTCACCAAACAGCCAAGCGTAAGCGCACCCCAGCAGGGGTGCCAGGGGATCTTCCAGCAAATACACGGGAACCCGGGCGAGAAGCTCCTGATGGGCGCCTTTTTCCTGGAAAGCCCGGGAGAACTGCGGCGACCCAAGCCATGGGGCCAGGCCGGAAGCTACCGACCCGGCCAGGAAAACCCCGGAAAGCGGCAGGCTTACCAGCGCCAGGTCGCCCAGAGCGGAGCCCAAGTACCGCACGCCCAAGTGCACCGCTCGGGCACAAGTGGGATCGCGGTCGGCGTGGTGGACCACCCAGGCGGCCGGGTCTTGTGCTTCAACAAAGCCAGGGTCCGGGCTTTCCCCGGCGAGGTAGCGGTAAAGCCGGCTCAACCCCGGCCCGGAAACCAGGTGCTCGTCGCTGACGTTGCCCACCTGGGGGCGAAGCCAGGCGGCAAGCTCCCAGTCCTCGGGGGTCTTAGGGGAGAAATCGCAGTGACCCGCTTCGGTGGGAAGGACCACCGGGCCTTCTGGCCCTTCCGCCACCACGGCAGCGCCAAGCCCGGTGCCCACCGCCACCACCAGCTTGGGAGTCCCGGCCACGGGGCTTCCCGGCCGCAGCACGCGGTGGGAGGGCAGGGGTGGCCGTGCCAGGGCCCAGGCCAGGGCGGCCACGTCGTTGACGAGGAGCACCTTCTCCAGGCCCAAGGAGGCCGCAAGCTCACCGGGTTCGAGCTCCCAGGGGAGGTTGGTGGTTCGGCAGTGCCCTCCCAGCACCGGTCCGGGAACCCCGAAGCAAGCCGCCTGGGGCCGCGGAGCGGATCGGGTAGCCAGGTACTGTGCCACCAGCTCGCGAAGGTGGGGGAACGCAGGGCTTTCCAGGCGGGCAACGCTTTGCCGGTGGAGCTCAACGACCTGGGGACGCACGGAAGCCAGGGCCAGCACGGTTTTGGTGCCGCCCACGTCGCCAACCAGCAGGGTGGAGGGGGGCGAAGGCATGGGGTGACCTCGGGTTTTGGTGGCTTTCCCGGGAAACTACCAGTCCACTTCCACCTTGATGGGAGAGCCGGAATAGCGCGCCACCAACACGTGGCGGTTGCGCTTGCCGTAAAGGTAAAGGTCGCGCGTAAGCCGCACGTCCTCCTGGCAGTACTTGGCAATCTCGTCCAGCCGTCCCTCCCGGTACCAGCGGAGCGCCTGCAACCCGTCTCCGATCTTGCCCTCACCTAAGGTCGCCTGCACCACCGATTCCAGCTTGGGGCGGAAGGAAAGCTTCTGCTGCAGCTCCACCATGATGTCCAGGGTGTGCGGCGTTCCCTTGGGGAACTCCCCGTACCCCCGGAGCACCTCATAGTCGAAACTTAAGAGGTTGTAGCCAACCACCAGCTCGGCGTTGGCCAGGGTGTCAATGAGGCGGTGCACCTCGTTTTCGTAAAAAACGTGAAAACGGTCGTCGGCAAAGGAATACACCACACCCACCGACATCCCCAGCTGCCGGGTATTTCTCCCGGCCACTTCTTCGAAGCTCTTCTGGGTTTCCAAATCGAAAACCAAAACCGGTCGGCCCACCGGCGCTTCCCGGAGGGAGGGGTCTTCAAAAAGCCCCAGCTGTCCATCCCAGGTTTCCTGATTGCCCGACAAGTGTGCCTCCACTGGTGAGCTAGTGTACCATCGGCAAGCGTGAAGGTCGTGTTGTTGCCCCCGCGAACCGTTGCCCCCAGTGGCGAGGGAGCGCGGCAAAACCTGTCCTGTTGGCTGGAGGTGACGCTTGTGCTTCGGCTCTCCCTGCCGGAGTGGGGCATGGAGGAGCTGGCCTTTGCCCACTGGGCGGCGCCCTGGGAGGGGAAAACCGCAGGGCTCGCCTGGCGACGCTTTGAGCCCGGGCGGTGGGCGGCCCTTTCGGGAATGCCCGAGGGCGTGGATGAGGTCTCTCTGAGTGTTGCTGAGGCCGAGAGCGTGGTGCGGGAAGTCATGGAGCTTTTGCCCGGGGAGATGTACCACCAGCCGGCTTTGGGTTTGGTTTCGGCTTTTGACGAGAGCTTTTCGGCTTTCCGTCACCGCTGCCTGAAAGCTGTAGCCCGCACCGTGCAGGAGGGCCTCCTGCGTCGGGATCCGGCGGCGGCGCAAGTGGTGGCGCAGGTGATAGACGGCATCGAGCGCAAAACCCTGGCCCCCGAAGAGCGCCAGCTGCTGGAAGCCCGGGTCGGCTTTGCCTTTTACCCGGAGGGCAGGGAACCTTCGCTGCCCTCGGAAAACCTCATGATTGAAGGAGGGAAGGGTTGGCGAGGGTAGGGGAGGATCGGCGCAAGGTTCGGGCGGCCCGCCTGGCTGCCGGAGCCGCTGGCCTCCTGGCGGTGGCCAAGGCGGTTGTGGGCTGGCAAACCCATTCGCTGGCGGTGCTGGCCGCCGCTGTGGACTCGCTCATGGACCTCTTTTGCTCGGGGCTCAACGCCGTGTACCTGCGGATGGCCTCGGAACCACCGGACGAAAAACACGCCTTTGGTCATGGCAAAGCGGAAGCGCTTTCCGCGGTCATTCAAGCCACGGTGGTGGCCATGGGTGGGCTTTGGCTCATAGGTAAGTCGGTGGAGCGCCTTTTGTTCCCCAAGCCCCTGGAGAAAACCGCAGTGGCGCTGGCCATGATGGCGGTATCGCTGGTGGTTTCCCTGGCCCTCACGGCCTTTCTGCGGCGGGAGGCGGAAGCCACCCACTCGGTGGCGCTCCGCGCCGATGCTTTCCACTACGCCACCGACCTGGCCTCCAACGGTGTGGCCGCACTGGGGATCCTGGCCTTTGAGGTCTTCGATTGGCATGCCGCCGACCCTCTGGCTACCGTGGTGATTGCCCTACTCATCCTCCGCGGTGTTTGGGGCATTTACCGCGATGCCGCTGACGAGCTTTTGGATCGAGGGCTTCCCCGCCAGGTGGAGGAGGAGGTCAAAGCCATGATCAGCAACCTGGCGCCGGAGGTCCGCGGGTACCGGGCCTTCCGCTCCCGCCGGGCCGGGCGGGTGCCGTTTTTTGAGTTTCGCCTTCTGGTGGACCGCAGTACGTCCTTCGAGCGCTCCCACGAAATTGCCGAAGAGGCCATCAAGCGCATCCGCGACAAACACGGCCCAGACACCCAGGTCATGGTGGACACCGACCCGGTTTAGCCAAGCTTGCCTGCCGGGCTCGGGAAATGGTCTTGGCTGCGCCTCCGCAGGGCGCGTAACACAGCGGTCCTGCGATCCCGCTTAAAAGCTGTAAAGGCCGGGGTCTCTCTCGGGCGTTGGGGATTCTCCGCCCTCTTCCTCCGCCCCCAGCTCTTCTTCCAGCTGGTCACCGAGCTCCTCTTCCAGCTTTTCCGGGTCCTCTCCCGCTTCCATTCGGCGGATCATTTCCTCCAGGGTGGGGGGCATGGGCTCTCCCGAGGCCTCCGCCAGCCGGCGCATGAGACGGCCCATGGTCCTGGGGTCCTCCATGTCCTTTTCGTCCAGGTTTTCCGCCAGGCTCTCCAGTTCCCGCTCCAAACCCGGGGGAATATCGGGCGTGGGCTCAGACGCTTTTTCTTCGCTCTCCTGGCTCTTCCTGGCTGTTCCCGCCACTGCAAAAGACGAAGGCACGCGGGTCAACTCCTGGCTTCCGCATTTGGGGCAGGTGGGCTGGCGCTTGGGGGTGAGCGAAAAAGAGAGAAAGCTGTAAATCCGATTGCAATGGGCGCAAAGGTACTCGAAGATCGGCACGGGGCACCTCCTCGGCTTTCGCCTTTCGCCGTAATTCTAGCCGCGTTGGCTGACACGGGAGGTGCGAGCGCACCTGACGGTTTTTAGCCAAAATCACGTGAAATGCTTCACATAGCAAAAAATGGAAGGCGATAACAAGCATTTCCCGAAAAAAAATTTTGAGTTGGCGTCAGCGCTGCCCTTCTTCTGGTAGTATTTCCGTGGCCGGGTAAAAGAGTTGTCAGGGAGGGCAAAACGATGCGTGACGGTGTGGCACGGTACGTGGCAATGGCCCACGAGGAGCAAGCAGCGCGGCAGCGGGCCTGGCAGGAAGCCAAGAAGTGGCGTTTCGACACCGTGGCGGTGCACGGGCTTTACACGGTGGAAGAGGCCATCCAGCGCAACCAGGGGGCAATTATCGAGCCCATTTACCTCGCCACTTCCCAGGCCTACCGCGACAGCGACGAGCTGGAAGCGGCCCTGGCGTACCTGATTCCCACCTGGTGCTACGCGCGCATTGCCAACCCTTCGGTTTACTACCTGGAATGGACGCTGGCGCTTCTGGAAGGGTACGGCTGCGATTTCGAAACGGCGTGCTGCGCCACCTCTTCCGGCATGTCGGCGATCATGTCCGCCATTGAACCGTTTTTGGTGCGCTTGCCGGGGAAGGAAAGCGAGCCCATCAACTTTGTGGCCTCCGCTCACGTGTACGGGGGTACGTTCCAGCAGTTTTCGGTGCGCCAAAGGGAAAAGGGCATCGAGGTGCGGTGGGTGCAGCACCCGGAGCGGGTGGAGGAATGGGCCGAGCTCATTGATGAGCACACGCGCTTTTTGTACGGGGAGCTCCCCTCAAACCCCACTCTGGCGTTTTTCGACATTGCGGCGGTGGCTGAGCTGGCGCACAAGCATCAAATCCCCCTCATCGTGGACGCTACGGTGGCCACGCCAGCGTTGCTGCGCCCTCTGCAACACGGGGCCGATATCGTGGTGCACTCGGTGACCAAGAGCATGACCGCCTCGGGGTTCGGCATTGCCGGCGCGGTCATTGCCCGAAAGCCCATCGTCACCAACATCCCCAACGAGCAGTTGCGCGAGGACTTCGCCAGCTACATCAAGTTTTTGCCCAACCGCGACAACGGCCCCAACCTTTCGCCCATGCAGGCGGCACTCACCCTGAACGACCTCCGCACGCTGCGCAGCCGCATGGATATGCTGTCCGAAAACGCGCTTTTGGTGGCGGAGTTTCTGGAGAGCCATCCGAAAGTGGAAAAGGTCAGCTACCCCGGGCTTAAGTCCTACCCACTGCACCACCTGGCCCGGCGCTACATGTGGCTGGTGGACAGCGAGCACGATCAGCGCTACCGGGAAAAGGTCAACCGCTACGGTCACCTGCTCTCCTTCTGCGTGAAAGGTGGCCATGAGGCCGCCCGGCGGGTTCTGGACGGTTTGCAGCGCATCTTCCGGGCCACCGACCTGGGGCGAATTAAGTCGGTGGCCACCATCCCCGCCATCTCCACCCACCAGCAGCAGGGGGAGGAAGGCCGCAAGCTGGCCTCCATCCCCGACAACCTCATCCGCCTTTCGGTGGGGGCCGAGCACCCGGACGACATCATTGCCGATTTGGACCAGGCACTAGCGCGGGTTTAAGCAAGCAACGCCTCGACCGCAAGCAAAAGGCCCGCGCTGCCCGCGGGCCTTTGGTCTTTTGGCAGCAAGAGCAAAAACTATCCCGCTTCCAGATCGAACTCCATAAAGTCGAACCAGTGGCCGTGACCGGCAATGGCGTCAATTTCCGCTTGCACGATGGCCAGATGCCCGCGCTCGATATCCAGAAACCGCGAAAACAGCGACTGGTACTGCGGTGGAAGCTGGGCGACCAGGTCCTGGTAAAAACCGGAGGTGGTTCTTTCCAGCTCCAGGGCCGTTTTCAAAAGCTCAAGCTCGCCCTGGGTGGCCACGTGCCCTTTTTGCGCGCTGGCAAGCTTCATCTTTGCCTGTTCGAGGATGTCCAGCGAGGGGATATCGGTGGAGAGCTCGGGGCTGGCAATGTGGCCGGTTTTCTTCCATTCCTCCAGGCGGGAAAGCAAATACTCCAGATGCCGCTGCTCCTCCGCCGCCATCACCCGGAAGATCTTCTTGCCTTCGGGGCTCATAATTTCCTTTTCCCCATTGGCGTAGTGGTCTCGCACCCTGGTTTCGTAGTCAATCGCGACGGCTAAAGCCTGTTCCAGCTCCATGAAACGACCCCTCCCGATCGGAGTTTACGAAGCTAGCCAAGTGGTGTCAAACACAGGTATGGTTTCCGAATGATTTGTGAAGATTGCGGAAAAAGCACGGTTTTTCCCTGGAAACGAGGGTTTGAGCGGCTACCTCGGGGAGCGTTGTACAATCCGCCGGTGCCGATGCCCGCGCAAGTGAGGTTGGTGGCCGCGTTCCCCCGTCCCGTGGATGTGGCGGTGGCGGCGGCTCGCAGTTGCTACTCGCCGCAGCTGGTGCCGCCGGCAAAGGTGGCCGGGGAGCACCTGGCCGAGGAAGCGGCCCGGCAGGCGGCGGTAGCCCGGCGGGACAAGCTGGCCCAATCCCTTTACCTGGCGGGGCATCACACCACCTTTCAGCACGCGCACTTCTTGTTTGCCATTGAAGGGGTTTCCCGGCAGTTCGTGTGGTCCTTCCTGCACGCCCATCCCTTCGCCAACTCCGAGCAGGTGTCCCAGCGGTACGTGCCGGTGGCGGAGGACGCGGTTTACGAGCCGCCCACGCTGCCGGAAAATGCCAAAGCCGAATACCAGAGCACCGTGGCCCACCTGCATGCGGCTTACCGGCAGCTGGTGGAAGCGCTTTCGCCCATTGCCGAAGCAGAGCTTCTCGCTCGCTTCCCCACCTGGAAGCGACACCCGGAAAGGCTGGCCCGACAAACCCAGCGGAAAGCCCAGGAGGTGGCGCGGGCGGTTTTGCCCCTGGCCACGCTCACCTCGCTTTACCACACCATTTCCTGCCTTACGTTGTTCCGCTACCGCCGCCTGTGCGCCCAGGCCGATGTGCCGGAGGAAACCCGCGGGGTGGTTGAAGCCATGGTCGCGGAAGCCCTCCGCTGGGATCCCACGCTGGGCAAGCTCTTCCAGGAGCCCATTGCCCTGGAAGAAACCCCGGAGTACCGCTTTTTTTTGGAGTTTCACGGGGCAAACCCGCAGCCGGCGGCGTTTCGGGAGGAGTTTGACCGCCAGCTGGGCGGGCTTTCCTCCCGCCTGATGAGCTGGGGACAGCGCAACCAGGAAGCCGTAGCTGCCGCGGTGCGGACGGTGCTGGGGGTTACGGAAGCGCAGCTTCCCACCCCCGAGGCCATCCGCCTGGTGCTGGACCCCAGCCGCAACACCTTACTGGGCGAGGAGCTCAACCTCACCACGCTTTCCAAGCTCTCCCGGGCCCTGCACCACGCCCATTACACCTTTGCCAAGAAGCTCTCCCACGCCGCCGACTCCCAGGACCAGCGCCATCGCATGACGCCCGCCGCCCGCCCGCTGCTCTGGGCTGTGGTGGACGAAGAACCCGACGTGGTGGTGCCCAAGCTCGTGCAGCACGCTGGGGGGAAGGCTCTTTCCCTGTTTGAGGATGCCGTTAGCCGCGCCTGGGAAGGTGCGCAAAAGCTCTTGCGGGTGGGAGCAAGCCGTGAACACGCGCTTTACCTTTTGCCCAACGCCCTGGCCATCCGCTTTGTGGAGTCCGCCGATCTCTTAAACCTCCACCACAAGCACCGTATGCGCCTCTGCTACAACGCCCAGGAGGAAATCTGGCAAGCGTCGTGGGAGGAAGCGGAGCAAATTGCCGCGGTGGACCCGGAAATTGGCCGCTTCCTGTTGCCACCCTGTGCGGTTCGCAAAGCCGCCGGCAAAAGCCCCATTTGCCCGGAAGGGGATCGTTTCTGCGGCATCCCGGTGTGGCGGCTGCAGCGGAAAGACTACCGCCGGCTCATTTAGCCGCCCTCCACACGGTGGACTTTTGGAGCTTTGAATTTTCCGTTCCGGCCTTTTTAGCCGGCCAATTAGCCTTCGGCCGCTGCCGGTGATTCGCTGGCTTTTGGCTCGACAAAGACCAACAATCCAGCGGCAAGCCACATGGGGAGGTCACGCAGCACCAGAAACCAGGCGTTGTGCACGTCCTCGGCCGATTGGGAAAAGCAGCCGCAGGCCACGTTCACTCCGCGAAAGGCGTTCACCAAAAGCGCCACTTCAAAAAGCGAAAGCAGGAAAAACGCCCAGAACGCCGCTCCTCGCCGCAAAAAGCCCGTCAAAAGCCCCAGCCCCACAAAAAGCTCCAGCCACGGCATGTAAATGGCCACGAGGTTGATGGGCCCGGCCGGGAGAATGCGGTAACCCCAAATGATCGTGAGCAGCGGGCGGGGGTCCAACACCTTGGGAACGGCCGCGTAAAGAAAAATGCCCCCCAAAACCCAAGCGAGCACACGGTGAACCCAGGGGTTTCGGAAAAACCTCATGACCCTTCCTCCACTGGGAAACCGGCCGCCTGCCACAGCGGAAAGCCGCCGGTGAGCACGTAAGGAACCGGCAGGGAAGGCAGCTCCCGGCGCAACGCCTGGGCCAAAAGCTGCTCGATGTCGGCTTCCGCCGAGCTCCCGTAGAGGATGACCGCCTGCGCTTGCGAGAGCCTCTCCCGGAGCTCGGGGGTCAACATCTCCTTGAGCGACGTGAGCTCCAGCCGAACGGCCCCGGGAAGATGCCCGGCCTGGAACTCCGCTGGCGTGCGGGTATCCACGAAAAGCACTCCGGGTAAGCTTTCCCACATGACGTGGGCGCTGTCCACATCGAGCAGCTGGAAATCTTGGCCGGCGCGGGGTGGTTCTTGCCCTTGGCCCCACCAGGCGATACGCCGGGCGGGGAGGAGGTTTGCCACGGTGCCCACCACCGCCACCGCTGCCAGAATCAAGGCCGCTTCCCCCAACACCCGTCGCATAGCCGAGAGGTTAGCACATGCCTGAGCGCGGACGCTGGGGTCTGGCGTTGTTTTTGGGCCTTTTGGGGGTTTTTGCGGTGTTGCTGCTGGCTTCCGACCGCGCGCCCAAAATGCCCAGCGACCCCGATCACGGGATAGACCTGCCCGAGATCCGCTGTCTTTCCTGCCACGGCTACGGACAAAAACACCCCCGTCCCGAGGACCACCCGTTGCGCGACGACTGCTTTTCCTGCCACCGCGACGCCCAGGGCAAGCTGCACCCCCGCAGGGATGCCCCCACCAGCCTGCCCGGGGGCTGGAGGGACGACCCCCGCCTTCTCGCCAAGGGCGCTCGCTAGGGGCCTTCGCCACTCCTTTCTCCGTGCGTTCCTGACGTTCAGAAGCAACCGGACGGTTCCTTGCGGCGGGTCGGGCTAAGCGCTATTGCCTGTCCGGGTCAAGCGGGCTGCCCTTTTTCGATGAAGCCTTTCTCCCTGCAACCCCCGACCCTTAGGCCCGCAAAGCTCCGCAACCAACGGATTACCGCTGGCACCAGTAAAATCTTTGGCAAGAGCAGCTGCTCGTGAAGGAACGGCGAAAAACGGGAAAGGAGAAGGGGATGACACGGAGCTTGCGGTGGATTGCAACGGCTTTTTTGGTTTTGCTGGTGGGAGCCGTGGTTTGCTGGTGGATTTGGAGCTCCTGGCAGCTTTCCAAAGCCCGGCGTGCCTGGCTCGAAGCCTACCCACAGTTGGCGGGCGAAATGTCCAGGCGATTGGCCTCGCCGGCCAACGAAACCGCTTTAAAGCTTGAAAAGGAAGCGGCGCTTTTAGGCCTCAACTGGGCTCCCAAGACCTCTCCACGCTTTTCGGAGCTTGCGAAAAGCATTCCTGAAGAAGCAGAAAAGCAGTTTTCGGCGGTACGGCCCGCGCTTTCAAAATGGGTGGAAAAGCAGCTGGGGGCTTCTCCAAGTGATGAGGGGGTTGTGCCTCCAGAAGTGGCGGTGTTTCTGCAAAGCCATCAAGACCACATTACCACGCTTCGCCATCAGCTGCTGAATGACCCTGCTCCCCATTGGGAAGAGGACCTATCCGCCGGCTGGGCGGCACCTGTGCCCAACCTGCTCACCTCGCTGGCGGTGGTCCGCATCCTGGCTGCCGATGCGTTGTGGAACATCCAGCAAAACAACCAGACCGTGGCGCAACAGGATCTTCTGGCCATTCGGCGGTTGGCGCAAACGCTCGTTGATCGTTCGGAGCTCATTTCGGTGCTCGTGGGCATGCACATGACCCGCCTGGTGGTCACCGGCATTCGCCAGCTCACCAACCCCGATGCTTCCTGGTTGGACTGGCTTGAAGGGCTCGACGTCGCGCCCAACCTGGAGCGATCCTTCGTCTCCGAGGCGTACCTTTTTGCCTTCAGGTGCCCGCCGTTCCCGGAAGAGGAACGGAAAAGCTTCTTTGACCCCTGGCAAAAATCCCGTTGCGCCCAGGGCAGCCAGCTTTTTCTGGCCTTTGCCAGGATCGCTCGTGAAAAGCCCTGCTTAGGCGGGTCGCAGGCGGAAGAGCCTTTGCGTGCACCCGGCTGGATGGAAAATCCCGAATCCACCTGGTTTGTCCCCAACCTCCGGAGCGCCCTGACCCGTCTGCAAGCCCTCCACGTCCACGCCAGCCTCACCCGGGAGGTGCTCCTGGCGCGCCTGGGGCGAAAAAGGCCAGCGGCGGGCACGATAACGTTTGACCGCGGGCCCTGCCGTGGCCTGCCCCTGGAGGTCACGCAGGCGGGGAGCTCCTGGAGCTGGAGGTGGACGGGGAAGGAGCCGGAGCTTCCCGAGGCGTGGCTACCCTTGGCTGCAACTTTACGCTGAAACCGCTTTTTTCTGCGATGAAAAAAACCGGGGAGGTGTTGTGCCTCCACCTCCCCGCGGGTTGCCCTGACGTGTTAGCGCCTTACGGATTTCCGAAGAAGAACACGGCTTCCAAACGCCGGTCGGCTTCCGCTGGAGTTGTGGGGCGTTCGGGACCTGTTGCCAGCGACTGCAGTCGTACGCCCCCACACTTAGCTATGTCATCGGGGCTTTGGGTCTGAGGGGTGCGGACCAGGCCGTCGGAGGTCTTGTTGTCCACCACCGAAACGTACACCACCGCGTCCACAAACTGCCCCATGGGATCTACCACCAGGGTCCCGGAATCCAGGCTGATGCCGTCGGGCAGGGGAATGAGCAACGACTTATGGCGTTCGGCGGTGATGTACTGCTGCCACCGCATGTTGCCTTCGTTGTCGTAAAGGGTGGCCCTGAGGGTTGCAGTGGAACCGATGTTCCAGATGCCCACGTTGGTTCGGTACCCGCTTACTCCGGCTTGTCCGAAGTGGCGGATGCCGGAAAAATACGCCACCCACCTGCCCAGGAAATCCGCCAGCACGTCCACCGAAGGAACGTCCATGTTGAACGAGCCGCTGGGGCTGCCAACGTTGGAGATCTTCACCGAAGCGGCAAAGGCCAAGCAGTCGGAATCTAGGTTGCCGTTGAAGCTAGGGTCGGCCTTGAGGTACAAGCCGGCGTTCCCGGTAAGGCCCCAGAACTGCTGGAGGTAGTTATCCCATCGGACGGTTTTGCCCGCCGGCACGGTATCAAACCGCTCGTAGTAGTAACCGTTGTAGGACAGGCGATGAGCCACGGTGATGGGCACCCTTTGCGGGTTGGTGATGCTCACCTCCGTGACCCACTGACTGCCGCCTTTCCCCGCCCCGAAGGCGACAATGGGGAAATAGTGGAAATTGAAAAGGTAGGTGCTCGCCAGGCTGGTGCTGGCGAGAAGGCCCGGGGAAAGGGAAAAAAGCAAGCAAAGGAAACGGCCGTAAGCTCTCATGCTGCCCTCCTTTCGGGTGTTAATGTGAGCGCAGGCGGGGCATAATACGTGCCCGGTTTCTTCGGTGTTGGCGTTCAGCTTGAAGACAGATTGGGGAGGGCAGGGGAATGCCCTGTTACGGGGCTTCGTAGAGCTTGGCGGCCTGGCGGAGGGTGCTGGCGAGTTCCTCTCGCAGGCTTGGAGGCTCCAGGACCTGGCAGTGGGCACCCCAGGAGAGGATCCAGTTTACAAACGGCACCGAAGGCGTGAGCAGGAAGCTCACCTCCACCGAGCCATCGGGGAGCAAGCGGTTTTCCTGGCTGGGATGCCAGCGGGTTTCCTCGACGATCCGGGAAACCTCGGGATCGAAGCGGAGCCTCACCACCACGTCGCTTTCATCGGCAAGCCAGACGTCCCAGGACTGCTCCAGCTTGTCCAAAAGCGCCTTCATTTCCACGGTGGGGAAGTTCTCCTCCGTAACGGTGGCAGCCTGCACCCTTTCCAGCTTGAAGATGCGGATGGCCCCGTGCAGCTCGGAAAAGCCTACAGCGTAAAGGGAAAGGCCCCAGAGGGCCGGTTCCAGAAGGTAAGGGTGAAAACGGCACCGGAAAGGCTCTGGACGACCCAGCGGGTGGTACACGCAGTCCACCACCCGTCGCAGCGCCCAACCGTACGCGAAAGCCCGGAAAGCCGCGGCAAAGGGGTGCTGGGGATCGGCGGAGGTCCGTTCCGCCAGGTGCTCCATGAAGCGGCCGAGATCTTCGGGAACCACCACCGAAAGCCTTCGCACCGCTTCCCGCACCGCCGGGTTGGGCTCATCGCTGTGCCGGAGGAGCAAGCGTGCCGCCAGGTACACGGCGGTGGCCTCGGAAAGCTCAAACTTCAGCGGCCCCACCTCCAGGCGGGCGTGGGGTACCAGGCGCCAGCCACGGCCGTCGTGGAAGATGGGTAGCTTACCGGTGGTGGAAAGCTCGGTGAGGTACTGGCGCACGGTGCGGGGGGCCACCCCTAACCGGCCCGCGAGCTCTTTGGTACGGAAGGTCTTTTGCGGGGAGCGGGCAAAGAGGATTTGCAGCTCCACCAGGCGGGAGGCTTTGCTCAGCGCATCGGCAAACACCACGGCGCTATTATGCGCTGAAATGAGATTGCTGTAACCCTCAGACTTCTAGTAGCCGCGCTGCGCTAAGCGCAGCCTTCTGCTGGAGGTTTTCTCGGCGCGAATCAACCCTTAACCCGAACGTGGCTGGGCGATACGGGTTTTGGGTGTTTCGGTAACGGGTTAACCGCCCCCTACGCCAGCGAGAACCTGCCCTCCTGGATGAAGGCCTTGATGTGTGCCATGAACTGGTCCGCCACGGCCCCGTCAATGAGCCGATGGTCGAAGGACAAGGCGAGGTAAACCACATCGGAAATGCCGATGCCCTCCCGCCCCATGGCATCGCGAATCACCACCGGTCGGCGCTGGATGTTGCCGATGGAAAGAATGGCCACGTTGGGCTGGTTGATGATGGGCAAGCCGAAGAGGTTGCCGTAAGGACCGGGGTTGGTGACGGAAAAGGTGGAGCCCTGCACCTCTTCGGGCTTGAGCTGTTTGTTGCGGGCGCGGGTGGCAAGATCGGTCAGGGCCCGCTGCAAACCCAACAGCGAGAGCTCCTCGGCGTGCTTAATCACCGGAACGATCAGCCCGTGGGGCAGAGCCACGGCCACGCCCAGGTTGATGTGCCGGTGGTAAACGATGTCGTTGCCGTCAATGGAGGCGTTCAAAACGGGAAAGGCTTTGAGGGCGTCAATGGCCGCTTCCAGGAAGAACGGCGTGTAGGTGAGCTTGACCCCGTACTGCCGTTCCCACTCGTCCTTGTACTTTTCCCGCAGCCGCACGATGTGGCTCACGTCCACCTCAAACACCGTTTGCACGTGTGCCGAAGTGCGGCGGGAGGCCACCATGTGCTCGGCAATGCGCTGGCGCATGATGCTCATGGGCTCGCGGTACTCCTCGCCGGCAAAGGTGGGTGCGGGGGGAACGGTGGGAGCCGGACGGGGAGCAGCCGGGGCTTGAGCCGGTGTGGGTGCCGCCGCCGGTGGAGCCGGAGGAGCGGCTGGCTTTGCCTTTTGCTTTTCGATGTAGCTGAGGATGTCCTCCTTGGTGACCCGACCGTGTAGGCCCGTTCCTGGGACCTGGGCCAGATCAATGCCGTGCTCCGCGGCAATGCGCCGAACCAGCGGCGAGGAGCGACGGCGCAAAAGCGCGGCCTCGCTGGCTTCCGGCTCAGCCGGAACCGGCGCTGCTGCCGGGAAAACCTCCCCTTCTGGGGCCGCAGGGGCCGGTGTTAGCTCGCGGGCAAAGGGCTCTTCAGCCGGTGGCGGAGGGGCGGGAGCTTCAGCTTGGGCTTTCGGCACTGCCGCTGGCGTTGCCTCAGGGGCAGCCGCAGGCTGCGGGGTAGCAGCCACCGCCTCACCTTCCGCGGCAATTTCGGCAATCACCGTTTCCACCGGGACGGTGGCACCGGGACCGTAGTGAATTTTGGCCAGGACGCCGCTCGCTGGCGCTGGAACTTCGGCGTCCACCTTGTCGGTGGATATCTCCAGAAGCGGCTCGTCCTTTTTGACGGGCTCGCCTTCGTTTTTGAACCACTTCACGATGGTTCCTTCGGCAATGGATTCGCCCATTTGTGGCATGACGACGTTGACCGGCATACAAACCTCCCGTTTTTTGCCCCTCTGCCCAAACCCCTAAATGTGAATGGTCATTCCGTGGACCCCCTCGGCGGCCTCGTGAATGGCTTCGTGCAGGGTGGGGTGGGCGTGGATGGTCCAGGCCAGCTCCTCGGCGGTGAGCTCACCACGGAGCGCCGCTTCAGCTTCAGCGATGAGCTCGGTGGCGTGGGGACCCACGATGTGCACGCCGAGGATCTCATCGTAGCGCGCATCGGCCACGATCTTCACAAAGCCGAGGCTCTCCCCGAGAATGGCGGCCTTGCCCGAAGCGCTAAAGGGGAAACGGCCCACCCGCACCTCGTAGCCCTTTTCCCTGGCCTGTGGTTCGGTGAGGCCAATGGAGCCCACTTCCGGGTAGCAGTAGGTGCAGCTGGGGACCTGGTTGTAGTTGATGGTGGGCGGGTTTTTCCCGGCCATGTGCTCCACCGCCAGCACCCCTTCCATGGAAGCCACGTGCGCCAGCCAGGGGGTAGGGATCAAGTCGCCAATGGCGTAAAGCCAGGGGGCATCCGCCCGATAGTAAGCATCAACCTGCACGCGGCCCTTTTCCACTTTGGCCTGGGTGTTTTCCAAACCCACACCGTCAATGACCGCTTGGCGGCCCACGGCGAGGAGCAGCTTGTCCCCTTCAAACTGAACCTCTTCACCGGCAGCGTTCTTAGCCCACAGGCGCACACCAAACTCGCCGGTTTCCACGGCTTCCACGCGGGTGGCGGTGTGGCAGGCAATGCCTTGCTTGCGGAAGGCCCGCTCCACTTCCTTGGAAACATCGGGGTCTTCCAGGGGCAGGACCCTTTCCAGAAGCTCGATGACCGTGACCTTTGAGCCAAAGCGGGAAAAAATCGAAGCGAACTCCATGCCGACCGCGCCGGCACCCAGCACCAAAAGCCTCGGGGGAACCTCGGCGAGCTCCAGGGCGTGGTCGGAGTTGATGATGCGCTCACCGTCGGCCTTCACGTGGGGAAGATCGCCGCAGCGGGAGCCGGTGGCCAGCAGAACGAAGCGGCTTTCCAGGGTTTCCCTGCTGCCGTCTCCCTTTTGCACCTCCACCCGACCCGGCCCCAGGATCTTGCCGGTGCCCTGCACCCATTGCACGCGGTTTTTCTTGAAGAGCCCTTCAATGCCCTTGGCGTTTTTGCTCACCACCTTGCGCTTGTGGGCGTGGGCGGCGCCCAGGTCCAGCTCCACGTTTTGGCAGCGCACGCCAAAGCTTTCCCCTTCTCGCGCCTTTTGCAGGAGATCGGCGGTGTGGAGCAGGGCTTTGGTGGGGATGCAACCGCGATGCAGGCAGGTACCGCCCAGAAACGGGTCCTTTTCCACCACTAGGGTTTTTAAGCCGAGCTGGGCGGCGCGAATGGCTGCCACGTAACCCCCCGGTCCTGCCCCAATGACCACCACGTCCCACGAGCCTTCAGGCATAACCGTCTCCTTCCACCTTCCGCTTCCGGCGGAGGCAAGGTATTCTAACAGGCCTTGAGACTCGGTGTCGGGAGGGACGGATGGACGCAGAGAGCAAGGAAAAACGCTACCGCCGCATCGCTCAGCAGCTTTCCGAGCTTTTCGTTAAAACCAAAGACCCCATTGCCCGGATGGCCACTCTGGTGGCTCTGGTACACCACAAGATGCCCGGTTTTTCCTGGACCGGTTTTTACCTGCTGCGGGAGCCCCAGCAGCCGGGAGGTGAGCCCGACCTGGTGGTAGGCCCCTATCAGGGCCCCCTGGCCTGCCTCTGGCTTCCCCCTCATCAGGGGGTGTGCTGGGCCGGGGTGGATCGCGGGGAGGTGGTCATCGTTCCTGATGTTCACGCCTTTCCCGGACACATTGCCTGCGACCCGCGCTCCCGGTCGGAAATCGTGGTGCCGCTCCGCGACGGAAGCGGCCGGGTGGTGGGGGTCCTGGATGTGGACTCCTGGAAGCCCGCCCACTTTGACGAGCTGGACGGGGAGTGGCTCTCCCGCCTGGTGGCTATGATTTACCAATAAGTCCCTGACCGGCAAAGCCCGAAAGACTGCGCGTTGGGTCTTGGCAGGCCGTGATTCAGGGGCAATAAGAACCCCTGTGCGAATGCACCTGCGCGGGGCGCGCTTAGTACGTGCACGCTGCGGGGATAAACGAGCCGCGGGTTTCGGTCGTACATCCAGTGAGGTTGGGGACGCCGATGGTGACGCGAAACCTGGCTGCTCGTTGGACGAAAAGCTGGCTTTTCCCTTTGTGCTTTCTGGCAGCTTGCCAGGGGGCTTTCGCTGCCTCGCCCCAGTGGAAACCCCTGGGGCCCTTTGGTGGGGTGGTGACGGCGGTGGCTGTGGATCCATGGAACCCCCAGGTGGTCTTTGCCGGGACCGAGAACGGCGGCATCTTCAAAAGCGTGGATGGGGGACGTTCGTGGCGACCTTCCTCCTCGGGGCTTGAGGCCGGCAACATCCGAGGTTTGGTTTTCGATCCCGAGAACCCCGGGGTTATGTACGCAGCCACCGTGGCGGGGCTTTTCAAGTCTGCCGATGGGGGCAAAACCTGGTTTTCCGTTGGCGAAGGCTTAGGCCGGGAGGCGATCGATGCGGTGGCGGTGGATCCATGGCAAAGCACCCACCTTCTTGCCGGTAACAATACCGGTATCTTTTGGAGCAACGACGCTGGCGCCTCCTGGCTGAAGGTCCCCAGTTGGTTTCAGTGGTGGTCAATGGAAGGCCTCGCGTTTGCACCCTCGGACCCCCGGGTGGTGTACGCCGCAAGCGTGAGCGGGGTGGCGAAAAGCGTGGACGGCGGGTGGAGCTGGCAAATTACAGCGCTGACCAGCCCGGCCAATTGGGCTTTGGCCGTGGATCCGAGGAACGCCAATGTGGTTTACGTTGGGGGGTACAGCGGAGTGAAGAAGTCCACCGATGGCGGCCAAACCTGGTTTGCTGCCACCGATGGCCTGGGCTGGGAGACCGTCTGGTGTTTGGCCCAAAGCCCCAGAAAGCCGGACATCCTTTACGCCGGCACGGTGCGAGGCGTTTACAAGACGGAAAACGCGGGGGGCTACTGGCAGCGGGCCAACCTGGGGATGCAAGGCATTTGGGTAAAAGCGCTAGCGGTGGACCCTGGGCGGCCGGATACGGTTTATGCCGGCACCCAAACGGGCTTCTATCGAACCACCAACGGCGGGAAATCCTGGGCGCTGGCCGTTGAAGGCCTCTCGGCGACCACAGTGGATGCGGTGGCGGTGGACCCCCAGAACCCCCAGACGGTTTACTGCATCGCCCGGGAAGACCCTTACGGCAAGGGAGCAATTTGGAAGACCGGCGATCGCGGGAGATCGTGGACCTTAGTACGGCCGCTGGACTGGCAACAGAAAGGCTTGGATTTGCTGGTGGATCCGGACAACAGCCGCACGGTTTACGCTGCGGTGCAGGGGCTTGGCCTTCTGAAAAGCGTGGATGGCGGTAGCTCCTGGTCTGTCAAAACACCGGCGGAGTTTGCCTACATCACCGCCGCGGCCCTGGACCCGCAGGATGGGAACAAGGTGTACCTGGCCCGGGGAATGACCCTTTTCGCCAGTGGCGATGGCGGCGAAAGCTGGGTGGAGCTTTCGGAGGTGCCACTGGAGTGGTACGAGGGTATCTCAAGGCTGCCGGAGGTTAGCGTGCTGGCCGTCCACCCCAAGAAGCCACACGTGTTGCTTGCCGGCGGTACCAACGGTGAGATCTTTCGCAGCACCAACGGCGGGAGCAGTTGGATTGCCGCGCAGTTGCCGGAGCAGCGAGGCGCGGTGAGCTCCATTGCTTTTAGCCCGGAAGACCCCGAGCGGATTTACGCGGCAACCGCTGTGGGGCTTTGGGTCAGCAACGACGGTGGCCAGAGCTTTACCCTGGTGCCGGGCCTGGGAAACGCCCGCTTGAGCTCGGTGGTTTTAGCAGGCAATCGCGGAGAGCTGGTTGTGGTCGGCACTTTTGACGCCGGGGTAACGATCAGCTTCGATGGCGGGCAAACCTGGGTGGGCCTTAACCTCGGTTTGACTTGCCGGAGCGTCAAAAAGCTCTTGGCCGAGCCTCAACGGCCTCTGTCCCTCCTGGCTGCCACGGAGGGTGGAGGTGTTTTTGAGCTTTCGCTTGCCAACCCACCCCGCAGGCTCTTACGTTCCAGCAACGGGGAAGGCCCTTAACCAAGAGCACCGGCCCGATGGCGGACCGGTGCTCTGCAAACGCATCGCTTTGCCGCAAAAGCGTTAACCCCGAAACTGCGAGATGCCTTCGGCCTTGCCCCCCTGGTGCTCCACGGTCTTCCACAGGGCTTTGCGATAGTCGCGGTTCATGCGGGCAATGAAGGAAATGGAAATGCCCTTGGGGCAGGCGGCTTCGCACTCCCGGTGGTTGGAGCAGGAACCGAACTGTTCGCGCTCCATGGCTTCCACCATGGCTTTTACGCGGGTGAAGCGCTCCGGTTGCCCCTGGGGGAGCAAGTTCAGGTGGGAAACCTTGGCGGCTACGAACAGCATGGCGGCGCCGTTGGGGCAGGCGGCCACACAGGCGCCGCAGCCAATGCATTCGGCGGCATCCATGGCCAGCTCCGCCACATCCTTGGGCACGGGGATGCTGTTGGCCTCGGGAGCGGAGCCAGTGCGCACGGAAATAAAGCCGCCGGCGGAAATGATGCGGTCAAAGGCCGAGCGGTCCACGATGAGGTCCTTGATGATGGGGAAGGCTTTGGCGCGCCAGGGTTCAATGTAAATCACGTCGCCGTCTTTGAAGTGGCGCATGTGGAGCTGGCAGGTGGTGGTGGCCCGCTGCGGTCCATGGGCAATGCCGTTGATGACCATGCTGCAGGCCCCGCAGATGCCTTCCCGGCAGTCGTGATCAAAAGCCACCGGCTCCTGCCCCTGGGCAATGAGCTTTTGGTTCAACACATCGAGCATTTCCAGAAAACTCATGTGCTCGTTGACGTCGTCAAGCTCGTACTTTTCGAACTTTCCAGGCTGGTTTGGTCCCTTCTGTCGCCAAACGTGCAAGGTGAGCTTCATGGTACCTCCCTCCCTCACTTGTAGCTGCGCTGCGCCAGCTCCACCACCTCAAACACCAACGGCTCGGTGTGGCGAAGTGGGGGCTTGTCATCACCGGTAAACTCCCAAACCGCGACGTGGGCGAAGTTGGCGTCGTCCCGTTGCGCTTCGCCGTCTGGGGTTTGGAACTCCTCGCGGAAGTGGCCACCGCAGGACTCCCGCCGTTCCAGGGCATCCAGGGCAATGAGCTCGGCGAGCTCAAAGAAATCGGCCACCCGGCCGGCCTTTTCCAGCTCCTGGTTGAGATCGGCAGCATCCCCGGGCACCCGCACGTCCTGCCAGAACTCCTCCCGCAAGGCCCGGATCTTCACCAGGGCTTCCTTGAGGCCAGCTTCGTTGCGGGACATCCCCACCAGGTCCCACATGATCTTGCCCAAAGCCCGGTGGAATTCGTCCACGGTCCGCTTGCCGTTGACCGCCAGAAGCTTCTTGACGCGCTCTTCCACCTCTTTTTGCACGTCGCGGAAAGCCGGGTGCGAGGTGTCCACCTTTTCCAGCTTGGTGTTGGCCAGGTAGTTGCCCACGGTGTAGGGGAGGATGAAGTAGCCATCGGCCAAACCCTGCATGAGCGCGGAAGCACCCAGGCGGTTGGCCCCATGGTCGGAGAAGTTGGCCTCGCCGCCCACAAACAAGCCGGGAATCGTGGACATCAGCTCGTAGTCCACCCACAACCCACCCATGGTGTAGTGGGGCGCTGGGTAAATGCGCATGGGGGTTTCGTAGGCGTTTTCGCCGGTAATGCGCTCGTACATTTCGAAGAGGTTGCCGTAGCGCTCTTCAATCACGTGCTTGCCCAACCGGCGGATGGAATCGGCAAAGTCCAGATACACGCCGCGCCCGCCGGGGCCCACGCCGTAGCCCTCATCGCACATGCGCTTGGCGGCCCGGGAGGCGATGTCCCGGGGGGCCAGGTTGCCGTAGGAGGGGTACATGCGCTCCAGGTAGTAATCGCGCTCGTCTTCAGGGATATCCGCAGGTTTTCTGGTGTCGCCTTTCTTTTTGGGAACCCAAACGCGACCATCGTTGCGCAGCGATTCCGACATCAGCACCAGCTTGGACTGGTATTCCCCTGATTGCGGAATGCAGGTGGGGTGAATCTGCATGAAGCAGGGGTTGGCAAAGCCGGCCCCGCGCTTGTAGGCCCGCCAAATGGCGGTGGCGTTGCTTCCCTTGGCGTTGGTGGAAAGGTAAAACACGTTGGCGTAGCCACCGGTGGCCAAAATCACCGCATCGGCGGCGTGGGCGGAAATCTCTCCGGTTACCAAATCGCGAACAATGATGCCCCGGGCCTGCCCGTTGACCACCACTAAATCGAGCATCTCGGTGCGGGGGTAAAGCTTAACTTGCCCCAGACCCACCTGCCGCATCAAGGCGGAATAGGCGCCTAGCAAGAGCTGCTGGCCGGTTTGTCCGCGGGCGTAAAAGGTGCGGGACACCAGAGCGCCACCAAAAGAGCGGTTGGCCAGGTACCCCGAGTACTCCCGGGCAAAAGGCACCCCTTGCGCCACGCACTGGTCAATGATGTTGGCCGAAACCTCAGCCAGGCGGTAAACGTTGGCTTCCCGGGAGCGGAAGTCGCCGCCTTTGATGGTTTCGTAGAACAGCCGATAGACGCTGTCCCCGTCGTTTTGGTAGTTTTTGGCGGCGTTGATGCCACCCTGAGCGGCAATGGAGTGGGCGCGGCGGGGGGAGTCCTGGTAGCAGAAGGCCTTAACGTTGTAACCAAGCTCGGCCAAAGAAGCGGCCGCGGAAGCGCCAGCCAGCCCGGTTCCCACCACGATGATGGAGTACTTGCGCTTGTTGGCCGGGCTTACCAGCTTGCAGGTGTTCTTGTAACGGGTCCATTTTTGTTCCAGGGGTCCTGTGGGAATGCGCGGATCCAGTTTCATGGCAATGCCTCCCTCACTTCACCCAGCCGGCCAGCACCGAAACCGGGATGGAAATGTTGCCTACCGCAATCACCACCGCGTAAACCGTGGCAAACACGCGGCGGGCACGGTTGTACTTGGGGTGGGAAAACCCCAGCGTTTGGAACCAGCTCCACATGCCGTGGTAGAGGTGGAGGGCCAAGAAGAGATTGGCGAGGATGTAAAAAAGAGACACCAAAGGCACCTGGAAGCCGCTCACCACGTTGTGGTAAACGTCTCCCGGCTTGAAATCACCGTGGGCCGTTCCAAAAGTTAGGTGCAAGAGGTGGTACACCACAAACGCCGCCACCACCAATCCGCCCCAGATCATCGTTCGTGAGGCAATGTCGGCCTCTTGGTAGGCGCTCACCGCGTACTTTTGCGGCCGGGAGCGCCAATTCTGCAGCGTGACCTGCACCGCGGCCACAATATGGAGCACCACCGACACCAGCAGGATCAAACGCACGGTCCACAGCAACGGCATGGACACGCGCAAAAGCTGGGCGTAGTGGTTGAGCTTCTCCGGGCCCTGATAGATTTGCAGGTTCCCGGCCATGTGACCCAGCACAAACACGGCCAGGATGAGCCCGGTGACGGCCATGACCAGCTTTTTGCCCACGGTGGTGGAGTAAAAGCTCAAGACCTTCATGATGGCTCCTTCCTCAGCCCCCAGCGCAGAGGGTGCCGATACGACGTTGTTTGGAATGGTGGGAGACGCGGTTCCCCGCATGGCCGTAAATTATAGCCCGCTTCCACGACAAAGCAAGAACTTTCACAAGTGGACCGTCAGCAGCGCGCCACGAAGCCCAAGGTTCCTTGCCCAAGGTTTTGCGTTGGCAGCGCCAAGGAATGAACCGTTGGCGGCCACGGGTTGTGCGTCTTGGAGTGGGTAGACTTATGAGCGGAGGAGCTGCCATGGCAGAAGAACACGTTGGCTTGACTACATCGAGAGGCAAACCTTTAACCTTGCTCGGACATCGCGTTCAGGTGGGGGAAAAGGCCCCGGATTTCACGGTTCTCCGCCGGGATTTAAGCCCCTTTAGCTTGCGGGATGTGGCCGGCAAGGTGGTGGTCATCAATTCGGTGCCCTCTCTTGACACCTCGGTGTGCGCCACGCAAGCGCGCACCTTCAACCAGCGGGCCAGCGAGCTGGGAGAAGACGCCAGGATCCTGGTGATTTCTATGGACCTGCCCTTTGCCCAGAGCCGCTTTTGCACCACCGAAGGCATTGCCAACCTCGAGGTCTTATCCGACCACCGCGAGGCCAGCTTCGGCCTGGCTTACGGCTTGCTGGTCAAGGAAACGCGGCTTCTGGCGCGGGCGGTTTTGGTCATCGACCGCCATGGGGACATCGTCTATCAAGAGCTCGTGCCCGACACCAGCCACGAACCCAACTACGATGCGGCGTTAGAAGCTGCCCGCCGGGCTCTGGCTTCCTAGTTGGAGGGCGAACGCAGGGTTATGAGCGTGATTTCCCCGGGCTTCCACAGGCGAAGCCGGGGCCCCCAGGTACCGGTGCCGCGGCTGACGTGAAGGGTGAGCCCCTTCACCTGGTAGGTGCCGCCCACGTAAGGGTAGGAAAGCCGCACCAGGTAAGAAAACGGCCAGATCTGCCCGTCGTGGGTGTGACCCGAAAGCATCAGCGCGGCGCCCAGACGCGCGGCTTCCTCCACCTGCCAGGGCGTATGGGAAAGAAAAACGCACGCTCCCGGCGGTCGCCCCGCCAGCGCCTTTTCCACAGCACGATGGTTAATGCCGTACTGGCGGCGGGCGGTTAGGTCGTCCACACCGGCCATCACCAGGCCCGGCCGTACCTCCACGTTTTGGTCGCGGAGCACGGTAAAACCCGCATCCCGGAAGAGCTGAACGCTCGCTTCAAGCCCCGCGTAAAACTCGTGGTTGCCTGTCACCGCGTACACGCCCAGAGGGGCCTTGAGTTCTTTCAAAAGCGGCAGGAGACGCTCCACGTGCCGGGCGTTGCCGTCAATGAGATCGCCGGTCACCACCACCAGGTCGGGTTTGAGCGCCTGGACCTGCGCCAGACGAGCGGAAAGCCAGCCCTCCCGCAGGATGGTTCCCAAATGCAAATCCGAAAGCTGCACCACCCGCAGCCCGTCAAGCTCTCGCGGAAGCTGGGGTAACTGCACTTCCAGGCTTTCCACCTGAGGCGTGCGGTTCCCCTGCACAACGCCCACCACCGAAAGCAGCGCCGCCAGCGCCAGAGATCCGGTGCGGATCGGCACCACCGCCGCCTTCCACAGGCCAAAGGCCGTGAGGAGCTCGCTGGCCAAAAGCGCGGTGACCAGCAGGAAAAGCGTTCCCAGCCACACCGCGCCCGAAAGCTCCAGAAGACGGGCAAACTCCGAGCTCATGCCGTTGCGGTCCAGGTAGCGGGCAAAGGGGTACGAAAACCAGAGAAGCAAACCCGCCGCCCACCAGGCCCAACGGGGGACCGTGGCCAGCCACGGCAGCTTGGCCAGCCGCCAGAAGGTGTAAAGGTGCATGAAGCTCCAGACCGTCAAAACCGTCAGCAAAAACACGGCAATCCTCCCACTCGTCATACGCTCTATCTTACGGGCCGCATACTTGAGTGTTCCTCTTCACCCCTCCCTGCGCTAGGATGGAGGCGCCCCACAGCGGGCGGGAGGTGTTCATGTGGCTGGGACTCTTGTTTGCGGCAACCCTGGGGGTGACCATGGCAAGTGCTGAAGCCACGCATCCTTTTTCGGTTCACGACATGCTCGCCATGGATCGCATTTCCGATCCGCGAGTTTCCCCGGATGGGCGGCTCGTGGCCTTCACCGTTTCCGTCACCGACCTGGAAAACAACAAGCGTCGCACGGATATTCATCTGGCCGCCACTGACGGCACCTTTCACCGGCGGCTCACCACCCATCCCGCGTCTGACAGCCAACCGCGGTGGAGCCCCGACGGCAAGTGGATTTACTTTGTCTCCTCGCGATCGGGCTCCCAGCAGGTTTGGAAGATCTCGGTGGAGGGCGGGGAGGCCGAGCAGGTGACCAACGCGCCTTTGGATGTGGACGCCCTGGAGGTTTCCCCCACCGGCGATTTTCTGGTGTTTTCCATGATGGTGTTTCCGGGCACCACGCCGGAAGAAACCCAAAAGCGCCTGGAGGAAAAGGAAAAGCGAAAAGCCACCGGCATGATCTTTGATCGCCTGTTCATCCGCCACTGGGATTCCTGGGAAGACGGCCGCCGCAACCACCTTTTCGTCTACCGGCTGGCGGATGGGTCGCTTTGGGACGTCATGAAGGACATGGACGCCGACTGCCCATCCCGCCCCTTTGGTGGCAGCGAAGAATTCGCGATTTCCCCCGACGGCAAGGTGCTGGTGTTTTCAGCCAAGGACGTGGGTCGGGAAGAAGCCTGGTCCACCAACTTTGACCTCTTCTGGGTTGACCTGGCCAACCCCGGCAAGCCCAAGAAAATCACCACCAATCCGGCGTGGGATACCCAGCCCCGCTTTGCCCCTCACGGCAAGGCCCTGGCTTACCTGGCCATGAGCCGGGCGGGCTACGAAGCCGATCGCTTCGACATTGTGCTGCGGGATCTGGTCACGCAGCGGGAAAAGCGCATCGTGGTGCGGGTGGACGACACACCCCGGGGCGATCGCTCCCCGGCTGAGCTTCGCTGGTCCAGGGACGGCCGCACCCTGTACTGCACCGCCGATCACCTGGGGCAAAAGGCTGTTTTTGCCGTGGACATCCTCACCGGGCAAAGCCGCATCGTGGTGGGGGAGGGCACCTGTTCCGATGTTCAAGATCTGGGCAATGGCCGTCTGCTTTACGGCATGAACTCGCTTTTGGGTCCCACCGAGCTTTACACCGTAAAAGCCGACGGCAGCGACATTCAGAGGGTTACACGCCTCAACGACGCCAAAGTTGCCAAGGCCCGTTTCGGCAAACCGGAGCAGTTCAAGTTCACCGGGGCCAACGGCGATGAGGTTTACGGCTACATCGTGTACCCCGTGGACTTTGACCCCAACAAGAAATACCCGGTTGCCTTCCTGATTCACGGCGGGCCCCAGGGCTCCTTTGGCAACGACTTCCACTACCGCTGGAACCCCCAGGCCTACGCCGGTGCCGGTTACGCCGCGGTGATGATTGACTTTCACGGGTCCACCGGTTACGGCCAGGCGTTTACCGACTCCATCAACGACGATTGGGGCGGCAAGCCTTTTGAAGACCTCATGATTGGCCTGGATTTTGCGCTTAAAAAGTACCCTTTTCTGGATGGAAACCGCGTGGGTGCTCTCGGTGCGTCCTATGGCGGTTACATGATCAACTGGATTGCCGGCAAGGCTCCCGATCGCTTCAAGTGCCTGGTGTGCCACGACGGCAACCTGGACGAGCGCATGGCCTACTTTGACACCGAGGAGCTGTGGTTTCCCGAGTGGGACCACCGCGGCACACCCTGGGAAAACCCCGAGAGCTACCGCAAGCACAACCCCATTGAGCTGGCCGCCAACTGGAAAACGCCCATGCTGGTCATTCACGGCGGAAGAGACTACCGGGTCGTTGATACCCAGGGAATTTCCACCTTCACCCTGTTGCAGCGCAAGGGCATTCCCTCGAAATTCTTGTACTTCCCGGACGAAAACCACTGGGTCTTGAAGCCCCACAACTCCATCCTCTGGCACGAAACGGTCCTCGGCTGGCTTGACCAGTGGTTGAAGCGGTAGCGCAGCAAATTTCCGCTTACCGCAAGAAATGTGAGGCCCCGCGGAAAATGCGGGGCCTCCACAATTAATGGGGTACCGCCGGGAATAATGTGGGGCCGCCGCTCCCGCGGCGGCTATCCCCACTTATTACAAAAGCGGTGACCGAGTGCAGCTCCCGCGTTCTTCGTTTTTCACTTCTGCGACGTTGCCGCTAGGGCAAATCGCCGCCGGGATGCAGCGAAAACTCCGTACGCGTTTTCGTGAGGATCGCGGCTTTTTGCCCTTCGATGGTGATCGGGTGGTATCGCCATTGGCGGAGAGCTTCCGCGGCAGCTACGTAAAAAGGAGCCACGGTGCAGTCGCCGGAAAAAACAGGCGTACCAGGGGCGCCGTTTTCATCAATGACGATGTGAATCTCAACGGAAGCCCCGAGGTTTGCTTTCCGAAACGCCACGGGGTATTCGGGGTCCACGTGCTTTGCCTTTCGAAACGTTAACGCGGGCACACTGCTCACACCCTCCGGCCGAAGAACCACGAACTCGGAGCCGGAGGAAACCGCATTGCGAATTTGTACCTGCTCGTCTCGAGCCTGAAAAAAGCGGGAAGCTAAGTTGGGGTAATCGGTGAATTGAAAGTCAGCCACGGCTGGATCCAAATTCACCGCCACCTGATAATCCCACACCGCCTCATCCCATCGGTCCAGCTCGCCTTCAAAAATGGCCTTAAGCAGCAGCACCCGGGCATAAACGAGACACTGCGGGCCCTGTCCGGCTTCCTGTGCCATGAGGCGCCGGATGAACGCCTGTGCGCGGGAAAGACCGTCCTCCGCCTTTCCCGGCTCCCGACTTAACGCGACCAGCTCCTGGAGATCGTTTCGGTACCGCGAAAACCATGCGTTGGGATCTTCCGCAGAAGCTGGCCCCTGCGACCACAAAATGGAAACGAGAATCACCAAAAAGGCCAAAAGGAAACGTGCCATACGCAGCTCCCGCCAGTCATTTTAACAGCGAAAGCTGAACCTCAACCTTTTACTAAAGCCGCGCCCTCACGGCTTTAGTCAAAAAGATCCCGCTGAGCGGGTGATGGCGTCTTGCCTTTATCCGTGCACGTGGCCGTGGGCCAGCTCTTCGGGAGTTGCGGCCCGCACCGAAACCACCTGAATGGAGAAGTCCAGGTCCATGCCCGCCAGGGGATGGTTGGCATCCAAAAGCACGCTATCGTCCTGGACGCCAACGATGGTGAGCACCAGCGGCCCATGCTCGCCCTGGGTCATCACCTGGGTTCCCGGCTCCAGCGAGACCTCGGGGTCAAACTGCGCCCGCGGGACAGGGAAAACCAGCTCGGGATGCTTGGGCCCATAGGCCTGATCAGCAGGTACGTGGATTTCCAAGCTGCTGCCGACTTCTGCCCCCTCCAGCTGCTGCTCTAAGCCCGGGATGATCTGCCCATGCCCGTGCAGGTACTGCAAAGGCTCCCGGTCCAAGCTGGAATCCAGGACCTGCCCGTCCGGGCCCTTGACCGTGTAATGCAAGGTTACCGCCATATCTTGTGCAATCTTCATACTTCACCCTTCCTAACCCACCTGGGCTTTTTTCCCGAGCAGGTCTTCCTGAGTGTAGCACACACCCTGGCAGGCCCGTATACTTCCGGCATGGAGGACTGGGAGCCGCTGTTGGCCTTACCTGTGGTGACGCTACGCACCCAGCTCGTCCCTAGAGATTCCCGGGCCTTAGAAGAACGGTGGTGGGCGAGCACCGTCAGGGGTGGCCTGGGGAGAGCGCTTCGCTTCCTTCTCTGTCGTTGCCGAGAACGTTCCCACCTTCCCGGCTGCGTTTTTGCCCGGCTTTTTGCCCCTGCGGCTGAGGAGGGAGGGGACTCCGGGATGCTCCCACCCTGGCGGCTGACGGTGAATGTGGCCGATTCACATTTACAGGCAAATTTCCGGCTGTTCGGGGAAGCTACTGAGTTTACGGAGGCGTTCCTTTTGGCGCTTGAGAGCGCGGCGTTTCGCGGCCTGGGGCGGCAAAGGTTCCGGGTTACGGTCTTGGGCAAAGACGAGACGGTCTTTGAAAGGCTAGCCCCCGATCGGTGGGACTCGACCCTCACGCTGGAGCTCAAAAGCCCCGTGCGTTTGCAGGAGCGCGGCACGATCATTACCCAAGCCCCCAGCTTTTCACAGGTGTTTGCCTCCGCTCAGCGCAAAGTTCGTTTGGCGGCACGTTCTTGGTGCGGGGTGGAGCTTTCATTTCCCCAACAGCAAATGTACATGGCCCGCCACGTAACGGTGGCTTCGGCCTCGGTCCGTTGGGTGGAAATGGGACGCTACTCTCAAAGACAGCAACGCTTTATGCGCCTGGGCGGTCTGCAAGGCTCCCTAAAATTTGCCGGGGAATGGAGTTTTGCCTGGCCCTGGCTGCGGTTTTTGCCGGCTTTGGGTTTGGGAAAGCTCACCACCATGGGGTTTGGGGAAGTCGTTTGGAAACCAAATCCTGAAACGTAATCCCTACCGTCGTGAGACATTTCGTTCCCGCAGCTTGAGAAGTTCCAGGATGAGCTGGCCCATGGGTGAAAGGGTGTATTCGTTGTTGCCATCCGGCCCGGCCAAAGCGACGGACAGCCGGGCAAAGGCAGGGTTGGCATCGGTGAGCGGTTGACCCAGGGCGCTGGCTAAATCGTGGATGGTTATCTTTTCCTTTTCCAGCAGAGCTCTCACGGAAGAGAAAAACTCCAAATCCAGAGTGAAAGGAAGGGGCGGAAGCTCAATAATTTCTGAAAACCGTTCAAATCGGTAGACCACCGGAACCCCAAAAGCCTGACCAACCACCACCGCCAGGGCGACCTGCGCTTTGTAACCGCCTGTGGCATCGAAGACCAAACGGCCAGCGCCAAAATCCTGAACGGTGCGGGCAAATTCCTTGACCAGGTTACGAAGCCCAAACGTGCGAAAAACCCCTGGTACGTCGTCCCTAAGTTCCAACACTCGGCGAGGCTGGACATGGAGGCCAAAGCGAATATGGAAGAAGTGGGCAAGAAACTCTGCGGCTAAGGCACCGTCATGGGTGTCGGAATGAAGGAGGATCGCTTGCTTAAGGCCGCCGTAGGGGGGCTCCTGCAGCAGCGCGGAGAGGCTTGCCACCTCTGCCCCCAGCACCCTTGGAAGAAATCTGAGGTTATTTAGCGTCTTTGCCGCATTCTCGGGTCGTTCTTTGGCCAAGTCGTGGGCGGCTTCTTTCAGCAGGCTTTCAGCCTCCCGCAAGCCCGGTTGCTCGCCTGCCGGCTGGAAGGATGCCCACGTCTCAAATTTCTGAGCTGACGCAAGCTGTTGAAAGTTCGTGAGTACGGAAGTTCCAATCGTGGCCACCAATGTATCCCGCATGTCACCCCCTTGACGCAGCACCTCACGGAAGTTATTTTAATTCGTGTCCCACCAAGTGACTGTCCCCACGGTCCACCACTTCGCCGCCCCCGCTTGCGGCAATGAAAAGAAAGGAGGTTATAAGTCGTATGAACGCCATAAACGGAAAGCGTGAAGGGTAGGAGGTTGCTATGGCGGATATGAGCAATATATGGCACATTAAGCTTCTTGCTTGGACTCACGACCCTGCAGAGAAAGCCTTAATCCTCATGCGTGGCCCTGAATCTCATGAGGAGGCCGTTAAGCCGCTACGGGAGCTGTTGGGCCTCGATGAAGCCCGCAAGGAAGAGCGCGAGCTGGTGCGTCGCGCTGACCACTGGGCGGCGGCGTTGGATCGTCCTCAGCATCCCGAAGAGTTAGGGCGTTGGCCGGAAGATGTGCACTTTTGGAAGGAACCGGAGATCGTGCACCCCTTAGCTGGCGACCGGTACCGCTTGTCAGAACTATGGGAAGATTCCCGCACTTGGATAGAGTTAGCTACATTTAAACACCTTGTGGAAATTCTGACGGATGTGCACGGTAAAAGGCAGGCTTCCCTAAGCGACCAAAAGGCTTTTCTGGGGCTCTGGCGTTTAGCACCGGAAAAGTCCCCCAAGGATTTGAAACTCGGCTATCTGTGGCGCCTCTTGCCGGCCGACAGTCGTGTGCCCGACCATTCCATCTGGGAGCACCTTTCTCTTTGTTCTGCCTTTGCTACCTCCTTTGCCCTGAATGACACACCGGTACTTCTCCATGTGAGTCTCGGCCCGGTACAGAGCTTCATTGAGCAGGCACGAACCCTCTCTGACCTTTGGTCAGGCTCTCATTTGCTCTCTTACCTGAGCTGGCGGGCTATGAAACCCATTGCCCAGGAGCTGGGGCCAGACGTGTTTGTTTACCCCTCCCTGTGGGCTGTTCCCCTGGTGGATGCGTGGCTCCAAACGGAGATGGGCGTGCCGGTGAACCCTCCATGGTGGAAGAGCCATTCGGATGCGAATCCGCTGTTCCGGGCGGCGCTTCCCAACGTTTTTGTGGCTCTGGTGCCTGAAAGGCTTGCTGATTCTCTTGTAGAGAGAGCACGAGAGGGGGTAAAAAAGGCTTTGGAGGAGCTCGCGGAAAAGCTCGTTGTGAGGCTTCTGGAAGATGCAGGCCACGAAACCGATAGCCAAACTCAGGAATTTCTTAAGGCGCAGGTGCAACGGCATTTAGCTGGCTTCCCAACAATCTCACACGCCGTAGTTCCCTTCAGTGTGGTGACCCAGGACAGGGACGCCATTGGTAAGCGCGGTTACAAAGACCTAGAACGTCTTTTGCAGGACTTTGGTGGCGAAAAAAGTGGCAAAACCTCGCATTTTTTGGAAACACCTTTTTGGAAGCTTCTCAAAGACAAAGCCGGCCTTTCGGAAGAGAAGGAGAAATCGGGCCTTTCGGAAGGGCAATGGGAAATCTCTGATCCCTCAAAAAGTTTTACGGTTCGCTACACGCCCAACCCGGGTTGCCTGTACCCGGCGATACGGGAGCTTGCCGATGTTTTTGTGGCTATGTCCAAATCGGTGCGGGCTTTTGAGCCGAGCGCCGAGGAGGGTTACCGGTGTGACCTGTGCGGAGAGCGGGGGTGGCTTCAATTGCCGGGTCAGGAGGAGCTTCGGTTTGCGCCGCCTGGCAAAAGACGTGGAGCGGGAAGTCCTACCTTGTGGAAGCAGCTTGAAGGCGTACCGTCGTGGGGGCGAAAGGGGGAACATCTCTGCGGCCGATGTGCGCTGAAGCGTTTCTGGCCTACAGAATTCGCAGCAAAGGTGGGGCAGTGGCAGGTAACCGGCGGCGCTGAAGAGCCCCAACAAATTTCCCGCTTTGTGGTGTCCACGCACACGATGGCGTTGGCGAGAGACTTGGAGGGGCTTCTTGAGAGATGGGAAAGCCTGGGCGAAAAGCAGAGGCGCTCGCTTGACGAGCTCAAACGCATGGCCGAGGGCGCTCATTCGGTAGCGCTGCCTCGCAGGCTCGCGGACCGTCTCGCCGGGAAAAACGCAGAACTGGGTACGTTCTTGCGGCGTCTGCCTTCACTATTGGAGGTGCAAACCTCCGAGGAAGAAGAAGGAGGGGCAGCAAGTGAGAGGATCCGGGAGGTGGAAAACCTCATTGGGGCTGCATTAGGGCGCAAGCCGGAGAGGTACTACGCCCTCATCCTCATGGACGGGGATGGCATGGGAAAGTGGGTGTCCGCAGACCCTGAAGTGATGGTCCCCCTCAAAGAAGCTTGGCACAGCAGGCTGGCGAACTATGTGCAAAGGCTTCACGGTGGTCCGGAGCTCTTAAATTGTCCGCGTCCCGGCTCAGCGGGTCATCATCAGGCCCTCTCCGCAGCCCTTAACGCGTTTGCCCTGGAGGTTACACCGTGGGTTGTGGAAGAGCTCTTTCTAGGAAAGGTGGTTTACTGCGGAGGCGATGATCTTCTGGCCATGGTGAGTGTGGATGATCTCCTTCCCTGTATGTTTATGCTGCGATGCGCTTTTTCTGGGATTCTTCCCCTGGGGGACAAAAATGCAGTTTGGAGTATTTACGAGCAGCTCAAGGCAATCCAGGCCGAGATAAACGTCGAGGGTAATGTCATTGCGCGCGGATTTGTGAGAAAGAGCAGGACCTTCCTTTTGCGAATGATGGGAGGTCGCGCCACAGCTTCCATGGGTGCCGTGGTTGCCCATCATCAAGCGCCTCTCTCCCGCGTTTTGCGAGAACTGCGGAGAGCGGAAAAACGAGCCAAGGAAAACGGTCGCAACTCCTTCTGCGTACGGATCCTCAAGCGCTCCGGCGGCAGTGTGGATTACACGGCCAGCTGGGGATTTGGGGGGAGCGTGCCTCACGATCCCGAACGATCTTACGATCCTGAAAGGTTTGCAAAACAATCGGAAAAATACCGCTCGCCCATGAGCTGCCTTTTTGAACTCCGGGATGCGCTCGCTTTACCCAAGGTTTCCAGAAGGGCGGTTTATCAAGCACTCAGTTGGTTGAAGGGCCTCCCTGCGTACCCTGGCGATAAGGAAAGCATCAACGAGTATGAGGCCATGCTGGAGAGTCTCTTGAGCTATCTCTTTGCAAGGCACGGTATCACGAGAGAAAACTTCGAGGAGGCAGGCATTAGCCTGGAGGCTGAGCACGACCCTGCCAAGCAGTTGGCCAAAAGCATAGTGGACGTAGCTTTGCAACAGTGTGGTGTTGAGAACGGGACGAAAACGTCGAGATCCGTGACGGAGCATCTCTCCCATATGTTGATGGTCGCCGAGTTTCTTGCCCGCGAGGGGCGGGCACCACGGCCGATGTGTTGAGGGGGTGGCCATGACTGCATACCTTTTTTTTCAACCGTTTGATGTCCTTTTCTTCCGGGGCAACGAAGCTTTTGGTGACCCCGGTCAGCACGGCGAAGCGCTGATGCCGCCGTGGCCATCAGTGTTCTCTGGTGCGCTGCGATCAGCAATTTTGGCAGCTAATCCTAGGGTCCAGCTGGGCCTCTTTTCCGAGCTCACCAGGTTGGATCAGATCGCTGATGCTCGAATCCGAGAGGTCATTGGCACCCCTCGCGAACCAGGGACCTTTCGCGTAAGCTTTGTGGCTTTGGGCACGCGTTCCGAAGTGTTCGTCCCCGCACCTGCAGACCTTCTCGTGTGGGCCGATGGCGACGGTGATGCAAAACGGGCGCGTGAGGTGCGCCGATTGGTGCCCACGAGCCTGGAGCGTTTTAACCTAGGCGCCAAAAGCAAAAACGGCGTGCCTTTTTCGTTTCCGCACGAGCTTAAGTATGTTCTTTCTGCCCGACTACCAAAGGAAAAGCCCAGCTCCGGATGGTGGCTCACCCAGAAGGGGCTTGAAGCTTACCTGGGCGGAGAGATTCCCGCCGCAGAAGATTTTGTCCACTCGTCCCGGCTCTGGAAATTGGACGATCGCCTCGGTATTGCGCGTTCGCGCGAAAGCTTTACGGTGGAGACGGGTCGGATCTATACAAGCTCGGGAGTTGCTCTGGCGCCCGGGATTGGTTTTATCGTCGGTGTAGAAGGGGTGGATGAAGAGCTCCTTCAAACGGTAAAGGTCGTGCGTCTCGGGGGTGATGGCCGTGGGGCAGAAGTAGTGCCATGGGAAGGGAAGATCCCCGAACGTCCATTAGCGAATGGGGAGTGGTTGGCTGTTTGCCTGACGCCCTGCGTTTCGCCGGACGGCTGGAAGCCACCTGTTCCCGACGGGCTGTCTATGGTTGCGTGCACCGTGCCGCGCCCGCAAGTTGTATCCGGTTGGGATCTCGCTGCCCACCAGCCAAAACCTGCCCAGGCGGTGATTCCACCGGGTTCGGTCTTTTACTTCGAAGGTCCAGCTCCCCAAGGGCAGCCATTTGTGGTCGGCCTGGAGCGTTGGCTCCAGAGGGAGCAGAGTCCAAGACCCGCCAAGTATATTTGGCGGCAAAGACTTGCAGAAGGATTTAACCTCACCCTCTCGGGGGTATGGCCAAAAAACCATTGAAAGGAGGAAGCTATGTTTGAAGAACGTGGGCTCATGTTTCTCTATGCTTTAAGCCCGGTCCACATGGGTGCGGGGCAGGCCATCGGCGTGGTGGACAACCCCATCCAACGGGAAAGACACACGAATCACCCAATCTTTGCAGGATCGGGGATTAAGGGTTCACTTCGCGACGTTTTCGAAATGAAAAAAAGTAAGGATCTCACTGTAAGAGTTTTTGGCCCTGAGGCCAACGCTTCGGACCATGCTGGCGCGGTTTCTTTTGGTGATGCTCAGGTCGTCCTGTTCCCCGTACGGTCCTTGCGCGAGTCCTACGCCTACGTGACGTGTCCCACGGCACTGGGGCGACTCAAGCGTGCTGCTGAGGTTTGCCGTGTCAGCCTCGATTAGGTCGTGCCCCAAGTAGAAGGTGATGATCACTGCCTGGTTGGCTCAGGGGATTGCAAGCTTCTCGTGGCAGGCGGAGAGCAAGCCCGCCTCGTCCTCGAAACTTTTGAGTTTAAGGCAAAGCCCAACGATGAGGTGGCAAAAATTGCCACTTGGCTGGCTGATAAGGCTTTACCTGAGGATGGGGCTTATGCTTACTTTCGGGAAAAAGTGAAACGAGATCTGGTGGTGCTCACCGACACGCGCTTCAAGTACTACGTCGAAAACGCAACCTCTGTGGAACCTCACGTGCGCATCGCCGATGAGTCTGGCACTGCCGATGAGGGCGGCCTTTTTTACACGGAAAACGTTCCCCCTGAAGCTTTGTTTGTTTCCGTGGTGCTGGTCTCGAAAGAGCGGGTTAAAAAGGGTGAGGGTAAGGGTGAAGAGAAAAATAATAAGGAAAAACAAATGCTTAGTGAAGAGATCTTGGAACATCTTCGCGAGGCGTTGCACCATCAGGTGGTTCAGATCGGGGGGGATGCTACCAATGGCCGGGGGCTTGTCACGGTAAGTCTGATCTTCGGAAACAAAGGAGGTGCGTGATGACCCGGAGCTTGGATCAAAAAAGGGCGGCCTTTTCCTGGGAAAAGGTCCACGGGAAGTCGAAAGAATACGTTAATTTGGCCAAGGCAGCGCCTGCACTCGTTATGAGCAATGGGCTCATGCAGACACTGGCTTTTTTCCAGTCGAAGGGAGAGGGACATCATAAAGAGTTACTCCAACACGTACTGGAATGGCTGTACGAACGGAAAATTCTTAAAGCCAGCAACTTCAACACGGCGATGAAAGAGTTTTCAGAAATGAGTTCAGAGCAGTACATGGCAGCCACGCAGGAGGCGCTGGCTATTTTGCAATGGATTCGCCAGTTGGCGGCTGCCCAGGCAAACGAGAGGAAGAATTAGGGAGGCACCATGGCAAACCCAAATTCTTTCTCTGGCAATCGTTTTGCCAGGGGTGGTGGAAGGTCCACCGGTCACGGTGGCCCGCCTGGAGGTAAACCTGCGGGACATGCCGGCCCCGAGCCACACCCTCTGCGGGTGGGAGCCCCAGACTACATCGCCGGCTACAGCCGTTTTTTCAAAGACTGCCCCCCAGGTCACGCGTTCCGACTTTACTTTGCCGGCTGGGAGGAAGACTGGAAACTTTCTCAAACGAAAAAGAGAGAAGTGCTCGAGCAAACGGCAGAACTAGCGCCTGCCGTGGCAAAGCAAATTGAAAGCTTGGTTTCGCGGCAACAAAAGTTGGCGCAGGGTCAGGAGTTTTTGGTCTTCTCATGTGTAACCACCTCGCCTTTCACGACGGGTTTGGGTAACGAACACCCTTTGGAAAATGGCTTTGCGTTCCTTGACCCTTATGGCATCCCCTACCTTCCCGGGAGTGGTGTTAAAGGGGCGGTCAGGCGTGCAGCGGAAGAGCTCGCGCTCTTTGAACCTGATGCTTGCGGCTGGAGTGTGCCTGCCGTTTGGTGGCTTTTCGGCTTTGATGCGCAGGCGGCCTACTTCCGCGATCCCGAGGGAAACCATCCCCCAGTCATTGCTCAAGAAATACGGCGTTGGCGCGACGCGTACCTTAAGCACACAACGAATTGGTCAGAACAAGCGGAGCTGCTTTTCAATAAGTTCTGCCAACTCGTGGCTACGAAGGCATCTTCCAGCGAGAGCATCCGGGAAGCTCTCTTGAGCACTGATAAACTTGGGCATGTTCGTGCGAAAGCAAATCTTATTCATTTAAGGGGTGCCCTGACGTTCTTGGACGTGATCCCGCGCTGTCGGGAGAGACTGAGGGTCGACATCATGAATCCGCATTACACGCAATACTATCAGGAGCAGCAGGCACCCGGAGACTGGGGGATGCCGGTGCCCATCTTTTTCCTCACTTTGCCTGTGGGCACGGAGTTCAACTTTGTAACGCGATTTGTGCCCCCTCCTTGTTGGCCGGAAGAAGTTCGGGATGCCTTCCAGGCACCTGTTGATGGGGAGCCCTGGTGGAAGCACCTGCTGAAGGCAGCATTTTCTTTCGCGTGGGAGTGGCAGGGGTTTGGTGCAAAAACTTCTATTGGCTATGGTCGAATGGAATTAAACAAAAGGAGTTAGCCATGGAGCGCCTCAATTTCAGGCTTGATCTGGTGACTCCCGCTTTTCTTGGCGGTGCAACCCAGAGTTCGGAATGGCGGCTACCTCCCATAAAGGCTGCCCTTCGTCAATGGTGGCGCATTGTTGCCGCAAAGCACAACGGCTACGACTTTATGAAAATCCGAGAGTTGGAGGGCAGTCTTTTTGGCCACGCTTGGCTAAAGCACTCTGGCCCCGGGATAGAGGCGAGAACCTGGGCCCTCAAGAGCCCTGTCCGTTTTGCGCTTCGCTCCTGGACCCCGGGGAAAATGTCCTCTTGGCAGAATGACCCGAAGATTAGCCACCCTGAGGTGGGAATGCCAGTGGGAGCGCACCTTTACCTTGGGTACGGCCCTTTAACCTTTAAAGATGGCCACACAGCCCTTAAAGCGCCTCCAGCTTTGTCGCCCCGAGAGACCGCCACGCTCTCTTTGTATTTTCCGGAAACTGTTGCAACGCCATACGGGAACCTGAGGGTCGGTGCCCATTTGCAGCTTGCTTTTAGGTTGCTCAGAGCTTTTGGTACTATCGGCGGACGCAGCAGAAACGGGTGGGGGTCGGTCGATTGCGAACCCTACCAAGAGCACGACGGAGCTCCTCACAATGCGGTTGCAGAAAGCGGGGCGAGCCTTTCTTTGCTGGAATTAGACCAGATGTTGCTAAAGTGTTCGAGAGAATTCTCTCGCTCACTAGAGGACTGTCTCAAGCTCGATTGGCCTCATGCCATTGGTGTTGATACCACGGGTGTCCTCGTATGGCGATCTAGAAAGCCCTGGTCTTCGTGGGAACAGGCAATGGAATTCATCGCTACGCTGAAGATCGCATTGCGCACAGGGCTTGCTCCTTTTACAAAGAATAGCGATCTTTCAAATCCGGTCGTAGATTTGCGACATATCTTTGCATATCCGGTAACCAACCACGGTGTTCTCGAGTGGAGCGAAAGAGATAAAATGGGGAACCCCAAGCCGACCAAATCAAGGAAGCTGCGCCAGACAGAACGGTTTGCAAACCAATTGCGCTTCAAAGTGCACCGAGTGCAGGGAGGTTATGTCGTTGTTGCTGTTCACATCCCGCACCGTGTGCCTGATGTATTACTGAGAAAGCTCAGACCGCAGGATCAACAATTTTTGCGCAGCGAGGAGTTAAAGCTATGGCGGAAGGTGCATCAGTATCTCGACAGGGATGCAAATCTTGTCCGAGTGCAGCAAGCGACAACCGGGGATTCGGTACGGTAGGCCAACGTGAAACGATGAAAGACAGCGGTGGCTTTTTCGTGCCACGGACTCCTTCGTGATGTCATGACCATGCGTGTTCTGCTCTGCTCCGTAGGTACGTCTTGGGCGGTTGTCCCCGAAGCAATGAGCCTTTTCGGGCCTGGCGGGTTTGACGAGGTGCACGTGCTGACCACCGCAAGCCCGAAGGTGACGCAGGGTCTCGGGCAGCTTCTTGAGTTTTTCAGGCGCCATCCGCCAGCCCGCTTTTCAATTTGCCGCGTCCAAGGTTTCGAGGACCTTCGCAGTGAAAAGGATCATGAGCTGTTTGAGGAGGTACTGTGGTGCTGGATGCTCGAAAAGGCGCCCGATCCCCAGGACCGCTATGTGTGCCTTGCCGGTGGCTACAAAACCATCTCCGCGGCCATGCAGCGGGCAGCAAGCCTGTTTGGAGCAGCAGAGGTTTTCCATGTGCTGTGCGAGCCGCGCTTTGGACCTGATGGCAACCGCGAAGCTTCGACCATTGAGGAGGTGGACCAGGCTATTACCACCAAAGCGCTGCGTTTTGTGCGACTGGGACCAGAGCCGGGCTGGCCCCAGCTGCGGTTGCTTTCCACCGCCTCGTTCCCGTTGGAGCACACTTCCGATGGGCCCGTACAGTGGGTAAAGGTCCAGGATCTGCGCCTGCGGGAGTACGTAGAAAGCGTGCTGGAGCGTTCTCGCCACATCCTCACCGCTTGGGATGGGATTTCCGAGTTGCCCATCCCCGCTTTGGCAGCCTGGCCACCCTCCCACCTCCGCTGGCTCCACGAGCCCCTGGACCCGGTGCAGGATAAAGCCTGGGTGCAAGCCCTGCCGAAGGTGGAGCTTCACTGCCACCTGGGCGGCTTTGCCACGCATGGAGAACGTCTCCAGAAGGTAAGGCAGGAGGCCGCCAACCCTGAGAGCTTGCCCCCTGTCCGCGCCATTCCCCTGCCAGCGGGCTGGCCAATTCCGGAAGAACCCATTGGCCTTGAGCGCTACATGCGCCTGGGGGACAACAACGGATCGGCGCTCCTCAAAGACCCGGGCTGTTTGCGAGCTCAGTGCCGCCTGCTTTATGAGGCTTTGCTCGCGGACCATGTGGCCTACGCTGAAATTCGCTGCTCTCCTGCCAATTACGCCACCGCCTCCCGCTCGCCGTGGGTGGTCCTCCAGGAAATCCGCAACGCATTCCAGCAAGCCATGGAAGAAACGCCGGAAGACCGCCGTTGCCACGTCAACCTCCTGCTCACCGCCACCCGGGAAGAAGGGGGAGACCGTTCCCGCATTGCTCGGCATCTGGCCTTAGCAATCACGGCTGCCGAGCACTGGAAGAACGGCTGTCGCGTGGTGGGCGTGGACCTGGCCGGCTTTGAGGATCGCACCACCCGGGCGGCGATGTTTGCCACGGACTTCGAGCCGGTGCACCGGGTGGGTTTGGCGGTGACCGTTCACGCCGGGGAAAACGACGATGTGGAGGGCATTTGGCAAGCGGTTTTCAAGCTCAACGCCCGCCGTCTTGGGCATGCCCTGCGCCTTTCCCGTTCCCCGGACCTCCTGCGCGTGGTGGCGGAGCGGGGCATTGCGGTGGAGCTTTGCCCCTACGCCAACCTGCAAATTAAAGGCTTTCCTCTGGATGAAGAACAGGAGGGGAGCGAGACCTACCCCTTGCGGAGATACTTGGCCGCGGGGGTTGCGGTCACGCTAAACACCGACAACCTGGGCATCTCCCAGGCCAGCTTGACGGACAACCTGCTTCTCACCGCGCGGCTTTGTCCGGGCATCACCCGCTTGGAGGTGCTCAAAACTCAAGTCTTCGCAGCGCAGGCGGCCTTTGCCAACCAGGCCGAGCGCAAGGCCCTTTGGGCGCGGCTGGCGCAGGTGCCCGTGCCCACGGACACGGAGCAAAAAAATGGAAGCGATGCCAAAGCAAGCCATCAACCTCGGTGAACGGGGCCCGCACTTTTTGCTGGTCAACCTTGGGCTGGGACAGGACAAAAGAGGTCCCCTGGGTTACGCCGAAACCACCTACCTCATGCCCGATGGCTCCAGGTACCCCACGGCCCTTGCTGGCTTTGCCCTCTGGAAGTGGCTGGACGCCACAGGGCGCTCACCGGCGGCGGTGGTGTTCGCCTGCACCGAAAGCGCCTGGAACCAAAAGCAGGAAGCCCTCAGAAAGCACGCCGCTGAGCTGGGGCTTGAGCCTGCCAGGATCTCGCCACCGGTGATCTTGGGCCTTCCGCAAACGCTGGAAGACGTATGGGCCATGATTGAACCCATGGAAAGCCGCTTAAGGGCGTATCACGATGCTGGAAACCCGGTCCTCCACCTGGACCTCACCCACGCTTTCCGGGCCATCCCCCTGGCCCATTTGCTCATTGCTTTGTACTTTCAGGAACGGGGCTTGGCCACCGTGGGTGTGTGCGGCTACGGGGTCTTCCAGGAGGGCCAGACCGAAACCCCCTACATTGACCTTTCCCACCTCCTGCACCTGGCGCGCTGGGCGCAGGCCGTCCGTTCCTTCCGGGAAAGGTTCGACACCACCGGTCTTGCTGGTTTGCTGGAGCAGTACGAAAGGGAAGCACGCCACGCGGCTGTACAGAGCGGGATGGTCCCGCCTCCCGAGGTGCGACGGCTCATCAGCGCGGCGCGCTTGGCGGGCCCTTACTTTGCCGCCGGATTGCCCCTGGAGCTGGGCGTTCACGTGGGCCAAACGCTGGGTCACACCACAAGGGAAAGCCTGGAAAAAGCAGCCGCCAGGCTGGTGGCTGCGCAGCAGAGCCTGGTCTTGGAGCTGTTTGATGCCTTGCATCCGCTTACGCCCGTGCAGGTCGCCAAGAAATCGGCGAAGGCCTCCTTGGTTTTGGACAAGCAGGAACTCGCTCGCCAGATGCGGTTGCTGAAGCTTTGGTTACAGGCGGGTTTGCCCGAAAGGGCGTTGCTGGTGCTCCGGGAGGTGGTCATTAACCGCCTTTTGCTTGCCGCGAATCCCGAAAGCTGGCTTGAGCACGGGATCCGGGAACAGGCGGAAGCCGTACTGAACGACGTCTTCCGCCCCGAAGAACCTCCTCTTCCCTTAAGCCCTGAACTTAAAGTCCTGCGCTCATTGTGGCGCGAAATCACCAACCGCCGAAACCCTTTGGCCCATGCCGGCATGTGTAAAAGCGAGGTGGATGTGGGGCAGCTTTCAGAGGCCGTAGAGGAGCTTGTGGAAAAGCTGGAGGCTCTGCTGGAGCTGGACGAGCCTTGGCAAGAGCTGGCACGCCAGCTGAGCACCAGCGGGGAGGGCAAAGCGTGAAGGAAAAGGGCTTCTCCCGGGACGGCTGCGGACGGGCTTCCGGCATAAAACGGTGGCACGCCCATGTTCGAAGAGCTCACTGAAATTCGAAACCTGGCTGCCCAGGGGGACCTGGAACAGGCCAGGGCGCTCTTTCGCAGCCGTGCCGAGTCTCGCGTTCAGGTGCGGGGTGGTCACCGGGAATGGGCGCTGGCGGCGGAAGAGTTGGGCCTTTTCGGCCTTGCCGAGCGGGAATTCAACTTGGCGCTCCGGGATGACCCCGGCGATGTGGTGGCGCTTCAACATTTGGTGGAGTTTGCTGAAGAAAAAGGGGCGGTGGAGAGGGCCGTCAACCTCCTGGTCAGGCTCTTCGAGCTTGCACCCTCAGCCGAAACCGCACTGCGCCTTTACACCCTCTACCAGGAAATGGGCGCCGAACCAAAAGCGTTGGAGCTTGCCGAAAAGTGCCGAGCCTTGGGCATCCCTTTGCCCCGGACCAAAAAGTTTGAAGAACCGGCAGTCTCCGAAGAACCCGTCATCCCCCAGGACGCCGACCTGTTTCGTTTCTTGGCGCTCTTTGGAGGGCGTGAAGACGTTTACGCCCGCCAGTGGTTTTCCCCCAGCAAAGGTGAGGGAGGCTACTCCCCGGTACGCCAGCCCCTCACCCCCCGGGAGCTGCGCGCCCATTTGCTCGGCGAGGTTACCCTCGGCGTGTACCCCATCCGCCTCGATGGCACCTGCCTTTTTGCCGCGCTGGACGTGGACGTTCAAAAATCCGCGTTGGAAGAAGCACGCCGCAGCCAGGCGCTGGCTACCCTTCTTAAAAGCGAGTTGCAGGAGCTCACCGCTAAGATTGAACAGCGTCTTAAGGAAGCCAGGCTTACCCCCATCGTCGAGGACTCCGGTTACAAAGGCCGGCACTTCTGGTTTCCGCTTGCTGCCCCGGAGCATGCATCAACCTTAGTGGCCCTGGGGAGAGCGGTGATTGCTTTAGTCCAACCACTTTTAGGCGAGCATTTTGCCTGTGAGTGGTTTCCCAAGGCTTCCCGTCCCGGGACCAAAGGTTTGGGCAACTTGATCAAATTGCCCTTGGGAATTCACCGTCGTACCGGTCGGCGATCCTGTTTCCTCGACTCCCAGGGCGCCCCCATAAAGAAGCCGTTCGAATACCTGCGCTCGGTTCCCTTGCTCACCCGGGAGACCATCCTGGCGGTTTTGGATCGGCACCGGCTGGCCACCCAATCCGAAGATGCCGCCGAACTTCCAGTGCCCGAGGAGGTTAAAGAGAAAGACAGTCCGCCCGCTCCTGCACCTGCACCCCCATGGACCGCTCACGACTTTGAAACCTCGCCGGTCTTTCGCCAGCTCCTGGGCGGTTGCGCGGTTTTGCGTACGCTGACCCAAAAAGCCATTGAAGAACGGCGCCTGAGCTATGACGAAGCCATCATCATTGCTCACACCTTTGGCCACCTTCCCTCCGGGGTCAACGCGGCCAATTACCTCTTTTCGTTGGTCGGTACTGTGCCCCAGCACCTCCGCTTAAAATCCCCGCTCAGGGGTAACCCCGTCTCTTGCGTTAAGATTCGCGCACGCATTCCGGCGGTGACCTCCCGGCTTCCGTGTAACTGCGTGTTTACCCAAACCCAGGACCTCTATCCCACCCCTTTGCTTCACGTGCAGCCGGAGGCCCAGTCCCCACCAGGTCCACCGCCTTCGGGCGAACTTGAGGCCTTGGTGCGCCGTCTCTTAGGCCTCGAGGCGCGCATGGCTGCCTTGGCTCGGGACAGTGCAGAGCTGCGGCGGGCCATTGTCGAACGCTTGCGGTTGGAAACCCAGCCGTTCGTGGAGGTGGCGGGAGTCACGCTGCGTCTGGAAACCAAGGACGGTGTGGACCATTTGGTCATCGAAAAAGCGCCCACCCATGAGTAAGATCGTTGCCATTACCGAAACCGGCCACGAAATTCACCAGAAAGGCGAAGTCTTGGAACTGCGGCGGGCAGGCAAGCTTGCTCGCACACTCAAGCTTGCCGAGTTGGAGCAGCTTTGGCTTTTTGGTCAGGTGGAAATAACCCATGCCGCGCTCATGGCGCTTCTTGAACGCGGCGTGGACGTGGTCCTTCTTACCAAAGGCGGCTCCTTCCGGGGAAGGCTTTTAGGGCGTGCTTCCCGCCATGTGGAGTTGCGGGCCTGTCAGTACCGGAACTTATCCCGCCCCGAATTTTCCCTGGAAATTGCCAAAAACATCGTCGAGGCCAAAATTAAAAACCAGCGCCATTTGGCCCTTCGTGCGCAAGCCACCCTGGGGGATGAATCCCTGAGCGAAGCGCTGGGGGAGCTGCGTGTCCTGGCCAACCAGGTGCCGCAGGTGGCCACCCGAGAAGAGCTCCTGGGCCTTGAAGGATCGGCGGCAAGGGTTTACTTCGGCATTTTCGGCAAGCTCATCAAGAATCCGTTGTTTAGCTTTTCGCAGCGCACCAGGCGACCCCCCCGTGACCCCGTCAACGCTTGCCTTTCTTTCGGGTACGTGATGCTCACCACCTTGGTGGAGGGGGAAGTGGCGGCTGCCGGCCTCGATCCTATGTTGGGTGCATTTCATCAGCCGGAGTACGGCCGGCCCTCCTTGGCCCTGGACATTGTCGAGGAGTTCCGGGCGCTCATCGTGGATGCTGTGACCATCCGCCTCATCAACCGGCGGCAACTCGTTCCCGCGGATTTTGGTTCCCCTTCCGAAGCTTTGGGGCAAGACCAGCTCATTGCTGATGCAGATGATAGCGGCGCTGTCTACCTGCTTGAACGCGGTCGGAAGATCTTCATCCGTGAGTTCCTGGCGCGGTTGCGGGAGGAAGTTTTTGACCCGCGGGAGGGAATCCATACCGACTGGCGGGGCATCATTCGCGGTCAGGTTTATCGTTTTGCCCGCGCCATTAAGGGCGAAGGGCCGTACGTAGCCTTTGTACAACGGTGATGCTCTAGGCACGGAGTGGGGGAGCACATGCACGTTCTCGTGGCTTACGACGTGGTGGACGATCGGCGGCGGGTGCGGCTTGCCCAGAGGCTTACCGAACTCTTGCACCGCGTCCAAAAGTCGGTATTCCAGGGCGAGGTAGACGCTCGAACCCTCGAGCAAATTTACGAGCGCATTCATCAGGAGACAAACCTCAGCGAGGATAGCGTCTTAGTGCTTCGCCTCTGCGGGCACTGCTTGGCCAGCATAGACTACCTGGGGGTTGCGAAGCACTTTGCCGGAGGTTCCAATGAAGATGAGGTCATTTAACGCGCACCCCTGGCGCCACGCTTTACCGGTGTCGCCGCCGCTGTCCCCGCGCGTCCGCCGCTCCGCGGCGGCTACCGGGACATCTTTCTCTGTGGGGCCGCCGCTCCTGCCTGTGGGGCCGGCGCTCCTGCGCCGGCTACCAGCACATCTTTCTCTGTGGGGCCGCCGCTCCGCGGCGGCCTCCGCGCCATTTGCCTCCTTAGCATTCCAAGCCCCACTTCACGCCGACCGTGTCTAGGCGCACATGATGCCTGTGAATCGTCCAGGGAAGTTGCCGCCGTGCGCCGCACATCCGTCAATGTGCGAACGCTCCCTTGCCTTCCGCAAACAAAGGTTTTATCCTCACCAGAGGAGCGGCAGCGATCTTTGACACGCCAAAATGGCAGGCGGTTTGATGAAAATGAACGTGTTGATTCGCAATGGCTTACGCGAGAACGGCGGGGGTGACGGCCGATGGTGGCCTGGACCCCCTCCCGGGTTTGCAGAACGGGCCCAAACGGGCCAATGGTGGCCGGCGTTTTCGCGGCCGCTGTAGGAATCACCGCCTCGCTTAAAAGAGGATTACGACAGCGGCGGCCAGTTTCCTCACATGCTCAAGCCGCCGCGTAGGAATCACCGCCTCGCTTAAAAGAGGATTACGACTTCGCCTGGCTCTATTTTTCCGCCGGGCAAGCCGTACCCGTAGGAATCACCGCCTCGCTTAAAAGAGGATTACGACGAAAGGCTGTAGAAGTCACCATTTGCGCTAATGATTAGGGTAGGAATCACCGCCTCGCTTAAAAGAGGATTACGACAATCGTAAGTGCCAGAAAACGCCACCTTCGCACCCAAGTAGGAATCACCGCCTCGCTTAAAAGAGGATTACGACGCCCACAACTGCACCTTGGCGGGTTCGGCCCCATTGTTGTAGGAATCACCGCCTCGCTTAAAAGAGGATTACGACGGCTTATCCTGACCGAGAAGCTTCTTGACCTCTGGGTGCGTAGGAATCACCGCCTCGCTTAAAAGAGGATTACGACGTTGCCGAGCAGGACCATTTGAGCATTTAGCAAACCTTGTAGGAATCACCGCCTCGCTTAAAAGAGGATTACGACGCCGGTTTCTAAGGCGGCGCGCGCCTCAGTCAGAACGTAGGAATCACCGCCTCGCTTAAAAGAGGATTACGACTGTTTGATAAACGGATGCCGAGGCGCCTTGCGGCCTCTTGTAGGAATCACCGCCTCGCTTAAAAGAGGATTACGACAACCAAAACGATGTCGCCGTAATTATCGCGTGCGGTGTAGGAATCACCGCCTCGCTTAAAAGAGGATTACGACACTCTCGCCTGTATGCTTCTGTATCGCACAACATCTGGTAGGAATCACCGCCTCGCTTAAAAGAGGATTACGACGCCCAGAACAATTTGTTACGATCACCCCCCATTGTTGGTAGGAATCACCGCCTCGCTTAAAAGAGGATTACGACAGCTCTGCAACAAGCAACTCGGCTTTTTCCGTGCGAACCGTAGGAATCACCGCCTCGCTTAAAAGAGGATTACGACGCAGCATCACGATAACGTCGCCGTAACTGTCGCGTGCGTAGGAATCACCGCCTCGCTTAAAAGAGGATTACGACCATTTTTCCCAATATGCCGGTTTGACCAAACCGGCAGTAGGAATCACCGCCTCGCTTAAAAGAGGATTACGACCGAAGCAGAGCATATGCTTCGCGAAACGAGCCCAAAAGTAGGAATCACCGCCTCGCTTAAAAGAGGATTACGACTTCGCAATATGGCCAACTATTCGGTTTTGCAGCATGTAGGAATCACCGCCTCGCTTAAAAGAGGATTACGACATTGTGATTTTGTTTTCCATTCTGATGCCGAGACGCCTGTAGGAATCACCGCCTCGCTTAAAAGAGGATTACGACCCTCGCCAACGCAATTGCCGTTTTGTCGCGGGCTGGTAGGAATCACCGCCTCGCTTAAAAGAGGATTACGACTGCAACGGCGGGTGCTGGTGTGTACAGCCAATACACCAGGTAGGAATCACCGCCTCGCTTAAAAGAGGATTACGACTTTGGTCCAGTGACAAAACCACCGGACCGATCCCACGTAGGAATCACCGCCTCGCTTAAAAGAGGATTACGACTTCGTTAGACTAAGACCTCCACCCTTCGCTGGATCGGTAGGAATCACCGCCTCGCTTAAAAGAGGATTACGACTGCCGATCTTCGATGACTGCGTTGAGCTTTTCTGGTAGGAATCACCGCCTCGCTTAAAAGAGGATTACGACGTTTTCTGTTCTGACTCTGATTCGCCTCATTTTTTTCCTGTAGGAATCACCGCCTCGCTTAAAAGAGGATTACGACTTCGAAATTTGGTCCAGTGACAAAACCACTGGACCGATCGTAGGAATCACCGCCTCGCTTAAAAGAGGATTACGACTTTGTGGGCTTTGCGCCCAGAACAATTTGTTACGATCGTAGGAATCACCGCCTCGCTTAAAAGAGGATTACGACTGCTGGGGGCAGCATGACGGATTCAGACAACCTCCGTGTAGGAATCACCGCCTCGCTTAAAAGAGGATTACGACTTAAAAGAGGATTACGACAATAATTGCCGTAGTTTTGCGTAGGAATCACCGCCTCGCTTAAAAGAGGATTACGACTCCATTCTGGTTTTTTTTAAAGAAAACCGCTAGCGGAAGTAGGAATCACCGCCTCGCTTAAAAGAGGATTACGACCGTTCCGGCCCCAAGGAAACGAGCCTGGTAGCCGTGGGTAGGAATCACCGCCTCGCTTAAAAGAGGATTACGACCAACAACAACGTTGTTACCGTTAACCCTGATTACTTGTAGGAATCACCGCCTCGCTTAAAAGAGGATTACGACACGACTTCCTTTGCTTTCCTCATACTTTTTCCCTCCCGTAGGAATCACCGCCTCGCTTAAAAGAGGATTACGACCTTCGTAACTTTCCCTGACCGCAGCAAAAGTAATACTTGTAGGAATCACCGCCTCGCTTAAAAGAGGATTACGACCATGACAATAACGTCACCGCTCACATCGCGTGCGGGTAGGAATCACCGCCTCGCTTAAAAGAGGATTACGACGCCGCTATTGTCGCGTGCGGTTTCGAACCGCACGCCGTAGGAATCACCGCCTCGCTTAAAAGAGGATTACGACCCCCGCCACCTTCTTCGCCTGCTCGATTGCCTCTTCAGGTAGGAATCACCGCCTCGCTTAAAAGAGGATTACGACATCGCGTGCCGCCTTGCCTTGTCGTTCAGCTTCCACGTAGGAATCACCGCCTCGCTTAAAAGAGGATTACGACGTGGTACTCAGCCTCGGTTCCCGTCGGCTTTTCTTGGATGGTAGGAATCACCGCCTCGCTTAAAAGAGGATTACGACAAGTGGTGCGCATACTAGCTCCTCTCTAGGTGCTGCTCGTAGGAATCACCGCCTCGCTTAAAAGAGGATTACGACGATAAACGGATGCCAAGCCGTGCCGCGGCTTCGGCTTGTAGGAATCACCGCCTCGCTTAAAAGAGGATTACGACCACCGTTGGCCAGCTGGCCCCATGCCGGCCGGCCGGTAGGAATCACCGCCTCGCTTAAAAGAGGATTACGACTCTATCGTAATTCGGTTTTGTACATTGATGCCGAGACGTAGGAATCACCGCCTCGCTTAAAAGAGGATTACGACTTGGCCAGCTGGCCCCATGCCGGCCGGCCGTTCGGTGGTAGGAATCACCGCCTCGCTTAAAAGAGGATTACGACCCACTGGATCGAGCCATCCCGGGAAATCCCCGCAACGGGTAGGAATCACCGCCTCGCTTAAAAGAGGATTACGACCACATCAGAGAACCCCCAAGACTCACGAGCCGAGCGGGTAGGAATCACCGCCTCGCTTAAAAAAAGAAACAATTGCAGGGAACCGGTCGGCGCTAAAAAACCCCAGCTTCCGGGGTGAAAGCGGGCCGTGTGGCTCCACCGGTTTGTACCGCTATGGCAGTGGTGGCGCCGAGTGGGCAGACACAGCTTTCTAAGCATGGCCAGTGCTAGTCAGTGGGGAAACGAGGGAGGCGAGCATTCAAAAGCGCGGGGGTCTTGGAAAAGCTTCGGCTAGACTTCCGGGAGAATGGAGGCGCACGGGGGAATATGGATTGGTTCGAACCGAACCCGAAGTTGCTGCGCCAGGCTCGGTTTCGCTACCTGTGGGCTGCGGGGTGGTTGCTTTTTGTGGCTGCTGCTGTTCCTGCGATGGTCTACTTCCACGAGGGGTACGTAGCACCGTGGGAGCTTCTTCCGAGCTGTTGGGTCGTGAGCCTTGGTTTGCTTTTGGGGCTGAGGGTTCGCCGCCTCCGCTTTTCTCTGGCTGTGGACGGGGAGCGGCTGTGGATTAAAAGCCCCAGGGGTCAGATCTGGTCCGTGCCGCAAAGTACGATCCTCACCAATGGCAAGTCCCTGCTGGCAGGTTCCCGATGGATCGCTCTGGGCGTACAGCCTGCCAGACGCGAGCCCTGGAAGCCGTTTTATTCGCGCAAGCTGCTGGCATCTTTTCCGGAGGTCGGCACCCTGAGGCTGTTTTATATTGCCCTCAAGAGGGGAAGTCTCTCTTCCTGGTTCCAGTTGCTCATTGTCCTTTCGGGCATTTCTCTGGTGGTGCTGTCGCGGGTGATTCGCACGTGGTGATTTAAGGATTTGCGGTTCGTATCGGGCTTTGACTTTCTTCCGCTTGGTTTCTTTTCGGCTAAATGCGGATAAAGCCAACCCCGTTTTTGGGCGGGTTCATCGCCGCAGGCCGTGGCGGGAAGTTGAGTTACGTTTTCCTTGGTTTTCCCTGGAGGGGGCCGAGGTTCTGGAGGGGTCCGGGGGCCTGTGCAGCGATGTTGGGCGTGGCCGGCGGTGATAAGCTATCCGCAGGTGAGCTATGGTTGAGGTGCAATTCCACCCGGCGGATGTGTCGCGCACGGCGAGATACTTCTTCCTCGACCGGCGGCAGCTGTGGTGGGGTGCGGGTTTGGCGGTGGTGGTATTGGGCGTGGTGGTGGTGGGGCTGTGGCAGGTGCCCCGAGGGGTGGAAGCGGTGGTCCTGTGGGCCAAGTTGCAGGAGGCCCAGCGTGTCCATCAGCAGCTTACGCGAGAACGGGAGGGGCTCCTTCAAAAGCAACGGTCGCTGGAGGCAAAGCTAAGTGCTGCGGGGAGAGAGCTGCGGCGCCTGGGGCTGATTTTGGGTTTTGCGCCGGCGGCCAGCGAGGACCTCTGGGCTTCCGAGGATCTGCTGCAGGGAGCCAAAAACCTCCTGGCCCGCGCCGATGAGCTTTTGGCTTTTGCCACCAACCACCGGGCGATGGTGGCCTCACTGCCGGCCATTTGTCCGCTGCCCCGGGGCAGCTTCGAGGTGAGCTCCGCTTTTGGGGTGCGGGTGTCGCCGTTTACGGGCACCTACGAGCGGCACAAAGGCGTGGATTTAGCAGCACCAGCCGGTTTGCCGGTGAAGGCCACCGGCAAGGGCGTGGTTTTGTTTGCTGGCCGGGTGGGGCCGGAAAATCCCCCCTGGGCGCGGCTGGGCAACGTGGTGGTGATTGACCACGGGGAGTGGTTCGTGACGATCTTTGCGCACCTCAAGGAGGTGCTGGTGCGACCTGGGCAGAATGTGAAGCGCGGGGATGTGATCGGTGCGGTGGGAAGCACCGGCTGGTCCACGGCTCCGCACCTGCACTACGAGGTACGGCGCAAGGTAGGGGACAACAAGCTCGTTCCCACCGACCCCTTTTTCTTCATGTTGGATTATCCTGTAACCGAGGGAGCAAAGGCGGTGGGTGGGGAGGAAGACACCGCCCTGGATTTGCTGCCGGAGGAGGAGCACTGGCCATGGCTGAAAACCAAGCGTTACCCACGATGATCATCCCCCAGGGGACGGAAATCACGGTGAACGACGCCGGGCAGCTGGCGATTCGCACGCCGGGAAACCTGATCATCCAAAACCCTGGGAACTACTCCCATATCGTTTCCACCTCCGGCTCGCTGCGCATTGATCCCAACGTGAAGGTGGATGCGGTCACGGTGCAGGTGGCCGATACCTGCTTTATTGCCGGTTCGCTCACCGCATGGCACGTGAAGGCCAGGCGGGTGGTGCTGGAAAAAGGGGCGCAGGCGTTTATCGTGATCCGCGATTCGGACCAGCTGGAGCTGGATAAAACGGCCCGCCTGGTGGGGAACTTCGCTTCCGAGAAGGAGCTTTACCTGCTTTTGGGCCGCTTTTCCCAGCAGCTTCAGGCATTGCCTCAGGGCTTAAGCCCGGTGGGACAAGAAGCAGCAGCGGAGCTGGCAGCCAGCGTTGCCGAAGCGTTGCCGCCGGCGGAGGAGAAAAAGCCGGTGGAGGTGGCCTCCAGCGAGGTTCAGGAAAAGGAGCTGTGGCAGCCGGCCCCCGCCCAGGAACCGGCAGTGCAAACCTGGGCCAACCTCCTGGCCTACCTGGAGACCGTGCTGGTGAAGGAAATGGCCAGCGCTGAGCTTTCCCCTGGAGCGCGGGCGGGGCTTCACCGGGCCCTCACGGCCGTGCGGGGGGGAAGGCCCGACGAGGTGCGGGAAGCCTTTGGCGAGCTGGAAATGGCGCTATTTGAGTATTCGCCGCTGGTGGCCGAAGCTTCCCAACGTCTTTCCCGCTGGTTTGGCGGTGAGCCGCCGGTCTTTGGCTGATTAGCACATCTTCCAAGCTGAAACCTTGAAACGCCCAGGATGGACGGCGCCGTGGGCGGCGCTTGCCCTCTCCACTACAATGCCAGGGGTATGAAGAAGACCCCCATGCTGCAGCAGTACCTGGAGCTGAAGCAGCAACACCCCGATGCGCTGCTCTTGTACCGGCTGGGGGATTTTTACGAGCTTTTCTTTGAGGACGCCGAAAAAGCCGCACCGGTTTTGGGTGTGGTGCTCACCCGGCGACGCCACAACGAAGAGGTGGAGTCCCCCATGTGCGGGGTTCCCCATCATGCGTTGACCAGCTACGTGGGCAAGCTCCTGGAGGCCGGTTTCAAGGTGGCCATTGCCGAGCAGGTGGAGGAACCCCAAGGGCAGCGGCTGGTCCGGCGGGAGGTGGTGCGGGTGCTGACCCCTTCCACGGTCACCGAGCCCGAGCTTTTGCCGGGAGGGGAAAGGCGTTTTTTGGTGGCGCTTTCGGGGAAGGGGCCTTTTGCGGTGGCGGTGGCCGATGCGGCGGCGGGGGAGCTTTCGGGGCTGGCCGCAGCGACCAGCGAAGAGGTGCGGGAGCTTTTGGCACAGCTCCAGCCCAAGGAGGTGCTGGTTCCGGAGGAAGCTTTTGAGCTTTCGGGGCTGTGGCCCCCGGAGCTTCCCAACCCGGTGGTGACACGGAGAAGCAAAGCGTGGTTTCAAGCGAGTCGCGGGGAGGAACGGCTCAAGGAGGCTTTTGGCGTCGGCTCGGTGCGGGCCCTGGGGCTGGAGCCTGAGGAAGAGCTTTTGGGTCCTCTGGGGGCGCTGCTTTCGTACCTGGAGGAAACCCAGGGGCGGCTTCCCGAGCACTTTGTGACCTTTACCCGTTTGGGGATGGGGCAGGGGCTGGTGCTGGACGCTGCCACCGTGCGCAACCTCGAGATCTTGCGGGACACAAGCGGTGGCAAAAAGGCCTGCCTCGCCACGGTGCTGGACCACACCTGCACGCCCATGGGGGCGAGGCTTTTGCGGGAATGGCTGGTGCGTCCGGCTTCGGCGGCGGAAGCGGAACGGCGGTTGGACGCGGTGGCGGAGCTTTGCGACAACCTGGAGGTCCTCCACAACCTCCGCCAGCACCTGCCCAGGGTGGGGGATTTGGAGCGGGCGGCGGCGCGTTTGGGGTTTTCCCAGGCGCGGCCGGCGGAGCTGGTGGGCTTGCGGCAGGCTTTGCCCACGGTCCCTTTGATTCGCGAGCTTCTGGCTTCGGCGGAAAGCGAGCTGTTGCTGGAAATCGGGCAAAGGATGGACCCCCTGGCGGACGTGGCGGAAGACCTGCAAAGGACCCTGGCGGCAAACCCGCCGGCGGTTTTAGGGCCAGGAACCATCGCTTCCGGGGTGGACCCCGAGCTGGATGCTGCCCGGCGGCTGGCCCACGGTGCCAAGGAAGTGCTTTCGGAGCTGGAGGCCCGGGAGCGCGAGCGCACCGGGATTTCGTCGCTGAAGATCCGCTACAACTCGTTCTTTGGCTACGCCTTTGAGGTTTCCAAGGCCAATTTGGACAAGGTCCCCGGCCATTGGGTGCGGCGGCAAACCCTAACCCAGGCGGAGCGCTTCGTGACCGAGGAGCTTTCGCAGCTGGAGGAGCAAATCCTCACCGCGGAAAAGCGGGCCGAAGAACGGGAGCGCGAGCTTTTTGCCGCGCTTTTGCGGCGTTTGGCGGCGCAAGCCAAGCGGGTGGCGGCCACCGCCCGGCTTTTGGCCACCGTGGACGTGCTGGCCTCCTTTGCCCAACGGGCGCGGGAGCAGCGGTACTGCCGGCCGAAACTGGTGGAAGCGCCGGTGCTGCGGCTGGAGGGCTCCCGTCATCCCGTGGTGGAGGCCATCTCCAGCGAGGCTTTTGTCCCCAACGACGTGCACCTGGAGGCGGGGGAAAGGCGAATCCTCATCCTCACCGGCCCCAACATGGGAGGCAAATCCACCTTCTTACGCCAGGTGGCGCTTGCGGTGCTGATGGCCAGGGCTGGCTCCTTTGTGGCTGCTGATGCGGCAGAAATTGGGCCCTTTGACCGCATCTTCACCCGGGTCGGGGCCGCCGACGACATTGCCCGGGGCGAATCCACGTTTATGGTGGAGATGAGCGAGGTGGCGCACATCTTGCGGCACGCCACAAGCCGCTCCCTGGTGGTTCTCGACGAGGTGGGGCGGGGCACCGCCACCTACGATGGTCTTTCCCTGGCCTGGGCGGTGGTGGAGCACCTCCACAACACCCCGGGCGGCGGGCCCCTGGTGCTCTTTGCCACCCACTACCACGAGCTCACCGAACTGGCGGAAAGCTTGCCTCGGGTTTTTAACGCCTCCATGGCGGTGAAGGAGTGGCAGGGGAAGGTGTTCTTCCTGCATCGGGTGGTGCCCGGTCCTGCCGATCGCTCGTACGGCATTCACGTGGCCCGCCTGGCCGGTGTGCCCGAAGCCGTGTGCCGGCGGGCCGATGAGATCCTGGCGGAAATTTCCGCAGCCAACGGCAAAATCCCCCACCCGCCGGCTGCCGAGCCACGGCAATTAACCCTTTTTGCCGGCGACTACCAGTGGCTGGCGGAGCGCCTCCGGCAGCTGGATGTGAACAAACTGACGCCGCTGGAAGCGCTCAACCTGCTGGCGGAGCTCAAGAAGGAGGTGGCGTCGTGAGCGGCCATCCCTGGCTGGTGTGCGGCGTGGCGGGGCTGCAGCTGAGCCCGGAGGAGAGGGCGCTTTTGCAGGCGCTCCAACCGGGGGGTGTGATCCTCTTTGCCCGCAACCTGCAATCGCCTGCCCAAGCGCAAGATCTGGTGGCCAGCCTGCGGGAGCTTTCGGGAAGCCCTTACGTGGCCGTGGACCTGGAGGGAGGCCGGGTGAACCGCCTGCGGGCGCTGATTGGCGAGCTTCCGTCCCCCCAGGAGCTTTCCCGCCACGGTGAGGGAGCAGCTCGAGCGCTGGGGGAGGCTTGCGGCGCCGCCTGTGCGGCGCTGGGGATCAACGTGGATTTGGCACCGGTGGTGGATGTGGCGGGGGAAGCTTCCTTTTTGGCCGAAGAGGGCCGCTGCTGGGGCCACAGCGTGGAAGATGTGGCCCGGCTGGCCGGGGCTTTTCTTTCCGGCCTGGAAAGCTTTGGGGTGGCGGGTTGTCTCAAGCACTTTCCGGGGCTGGGAAGCGGGCCGGTGGACTCCCACCGGGAGCTGCCGCTCCTGGGCGATGAGTTGAAGCTGCACCGGGAGGCCTTCGGCAAGCTGGCGTCGCCGGAACGGGCGGTGATGGTGGCCCACGCTCTGGCTCCAGCTCTTGGTGAAGCGGTGGCCCCGGCTTCCTTGTCCCGGAAGATCGTGAGCCTGGTGCCAGGGGAAGCGGGCGTGATCATTGCTGACGACGTGGAAATGGGGGCTCTGGCCGCTTGGGGGAGCCTGGAGGAGCGGGCCGCCGGCGCGCTCATGGCGGGGTGCCACCAGGTGCTTTTGTGCAACGCCTTGGAAGCCCGGCAGGCAGTGGCCGACTACGTGGATTTCTGGGCAGGAAAGGATCCGGCGCTGGCAGCTGCCCTGGAGCGCGCCTCATTTCGGGTGAGCCGCTTTGCCCGGGGCACGGTTTCCCCAGTGAGCTGGGCCGAGGCGCAGGAGCGGGTGGCAGAGGTGCGCATGCGGTGGGGGAAGGCATGAACGGGGAAAAGGCTGTGGTTTTGCTTTCGGGGGGTATGGATTCCGCCACCGCCGCGGCCTGGGCGCGGGCGCGGTGGCCGTGGGTGGGGGCTTTGTCGGTGGACTACGGCCAGCGGCACGCCTTTGAGCTGCAAGCGGCCAGGCGGGTGGCGGAGAGCCTCAAGCTTTCCGAGCATCGGGTGATCAAGGTGGATTTGCGGGCCTTTGGCGGTTCGGCACTGACCGATGAGCTTGCGGTGCCCAAAAACCGCGAAAACATTGGGGAAGGCATCCCCGTGACCTACGTGCCTGCCCGCAACACCGTGCTTTTGGCGTTGCTTCTGGCCTACGCCGAAACCCGCGGTGCCCGTCACCTGGTGATGGGGGCGAATGTCCTGGATTACTCCGGTTACCCCGACTGCCGGCCGGACTTTTTGCGGGCCTTCCAGCGGGTGGCCAACCTGGGAACCAGGGCGGGAAGGGAGGGGGCAGGCTTTGAGGTGCACGCCCCGCTTCTCCACCTCACCAAGGCTGGGATCGTGCGCCTGGGTTTCCAGCTGGGGCTTGCCTTCGAGCTGACCTTTTCCTGCTATGACCCGCCGGAAGAAGGCGTCCACTGTGGGGCCTGCGACGCCTGCCGTTTGCGCCGCCAAGGCTTTGCCGAAGCAAACCTTCCTGACCCCACGCGCTACGCCACCTGATTGCCACCCCCGTGAGGGGCGGTTTCTGGCGTTTTTCCGGGGGCTTTTGCTAGCATTGCGCCGTGAAAAGCTTGTGGCCGGAAACACCGCTTGCTGCCAACCACCGGACGGTTGCTGCTTTTGTCCGTCCCCACAAAACCCATAACGGAGGGAAGGCGTGAAGGACCAAGCTCGCTATCGTTGGTTTGCCATTGGTGATCTCAACGGTTTTTTTGGGCTGATGTTTGACAACATGACCGTGCTTTCCTTTTTGGCGGGGATCCTGGTTTTTGGCTTTGGGTTTCCCGCCGACATCGTGTACCAGAGGATGTTCCCGGGCACAGCTTTGGGCGTGCTTTTCGGTGACCTGGTGTACACCTGGATGGCCTTTCGCCTGGCCAAGAAGACCGGCAACCCCCACGTCACCGCCATGCCTTTGGGGTTGGACACGCCGTCCACCATTGGCATTGCCCTGGTGGTTTTGGGTCCGGCCTTCGTTTCCTTGAAAGCCCAGGGGATGCCGGAGCGGGAAGCGGCCATGATGACCTGGTACATCGGCATGGCCACCATGGTGATGATTGGCATGGTCAAAACCGCGCTTTCCTTTGCCGGGCGCTGGGTGCAAAAGGTGGTGCCGCAAGCCGGACTGCTGGGCTCGCTGGCGGGCATTGGCCTGGCGCTCATTGGTTTCATTCCGCTGGTGGACATCTTCGGCATGCCGCTGGTGGGCCTGGTTTCCCTGGGGCTAATCCTTTACAACCTGGTGGCTAGGGTGCGCCTGCCGGGGCATGCCCCGGGAGTTTTGGTGGCCATTGCGCTGGGGACCGCCCTTTACTACACGCTTGGCCCTCTGGGCTGGGTGGGGGGCACGTTCCAGCCGCTGCCGCCGGCGGAGTTTCACGGCGGTTTTCCCATTCCGACCCTGGACTTCATCAAGGGCTTTGTGCCGGCCCTTACCTACCTGCCCATTGCCATTCCCTTTGCGCTCCTCACCGTGGTGGGCGGCATTAACGTCACCGAAAGCGCCCGGGTAGCCGGGGACGATTTCAACACCCGGGACATCCTGCTCACCGAAGCGGTGGCCACGCTCATTGCTGGGGTTTGCGGTGGGGTTGCCCAATCCACCCCTTACATTGGGCAGCCAGCCTACAAGGGCATGGGTGCACGCGCCGGTTATACGCTGATGACCGGCCTTTTCATTGGCCTGGGTGGGGTTTTGGGCTATATCGGCTACATCGTGGAGCTCATCCCCCGGGCGGTTTTAGCGCCGATTTTGATTTTTGTGGCCCTGGACATCATGGTGCAGGCGTTTTTGGCTTGTCCCGCCAAGCATGCCCCGGCGGTGGCCTTTGCGTACTTCCCCACGGTGGCCAGGCTCCTGGCCATCAAGCTTTCCAACCCGCAAATCGTGCCAGCGGCGCAGTTTTCCGCGCTTTTGCAGGCACCCGGCAAGGAGCTGCCCGAGGTTCTGGTGACGGTGGCGTTGGGCAACGGCTTCATCCTCACCGCCATGCTCTGGGGCGGGTTTTTGGCGGAGCTCATTGACCGTCGCTTTAAGGCGGCGGCTTTGTATCTGGCGGTGCTTTCGGTGATGACGTTCTTTGGGGCCATTCACTCGGCATCACCGGAAGGGGTTATGTACCTGCCCTGGAAGCTCGCCGACGCCATGCAGCGCTCGCTGGCTTACCAGTTTTCCTCCGCGTACGCTGTCTTGGCGATGGTGGTCCTGGCTTTGGGCCTTACCCGGGCAGCCAAAGAGCCGCCGGACACCGATTTTGGCCACCCCGATCGGGAATAGCGCTTAAGGCAGGGCGTCTTCGTCCAGGCCGAAGTAGTGACCCAGCTCGTGGATCACCGTGGCTTGGATTTCCGCTTTGAGCTCCCGGCGGTTCCGGCAGCGGCGAAGCAAGGGGCCGCGGTAAAGCACGATGCGGTCGGGCAGCACGTTGGAATAAAACGCCCCCCGCTCAGGAAGGCTTAAGCCCTGGTAAAGGCCCAGGAGCTCCTCACCTTCTTGGTGGTCCAGGGAGGCCAGGTCCTCGGGGGAAGGCTCCTCTTCCACCACGATGGCCACGTTGTCCACCAGCTCCAGGAAACGGCGGGGCAGCGCCGCCAGGGCTTCTTCCACTAAAGCCTCGAATTCCCCAGGGCTCAACCAGCTCACAGGGGCATCATAGCGGGCTTACACCTTGGCAAGAAGGGCCGGTTTTCTTGTAAGCTCTACCACCGATGCCTTCCCCGTAGGGGAAGCGAGAGGAGGGGACATGGAGCGTTTGGTGGCGGCGTTGGGCCTGCTTTGCTTCTTGGGGCTTGCCTACCTTTTCTCGGTGAACCGCAAGGCGATTTCCTGGCGCACCGTGCTTTGGGGTTTGGGTTTGCAGGTGGCGGTGGCGGTGCTCATCATCAAAGTGCCTGCCGGCTTTGCGTTTTTTTCCTTTCTCGCCAAAATTGCCCGTAAGTTCCTGGAGTTTTCCGATGCCGGTTCCCGCTTTGTCTTTGGCGACGCCTTTACCGAGCACTTCTTTGCCTTTAAGGTGCTGCCCACCATCATCTTCGTCTCAAGCACCATGACCCTCCTGTACTACTACGGGGTCTTGCAGCGGGTGGTGGAGGGCATTGGCTGGCTCATGATGCGCACCATGCGCACATCCGGGGCGGAGTCCCTGTGTGGGGCGGCCAACATCTTTGTTGGGCAAACCGAGGCACCGTTGTTCATTCGCCCTTACGTGCCGCGGCTTACCAACTCCGAGCTGCACGCGGTGATGGTTACCGGCTTTGCCACCATGGCTGCAGGGGTTCTGGCGGTGTACATCGGCTTTGGGATCCCCGCCGAGCACCTTTTGGCGGCCTCGGTGATGGGAGCGCCGGCGGGGCTTGTGATGTCCAAGCTGATGTTTCCGGAAACCGAAGAGCCGGAAACCCGGGGCAAGGCTAAGACCGCCATTGAGCGCAGCTGGGTCAACCCGGTGGATGCAGCGGCTGCCGGTGCCACCGATGGGTTGAAGCTGGCCCTCAACGTGGCGGCCATGCTCATCGCCTTCTTGGCGCTTCTGGCCTTGCTCAACGGCGTTCTTGGCCTTCTCGGACGGGCCGTGGGCCTGCCCACGCTGTCTCTGGAGCTCATCTTTTCTTACCTCTTTGCCCCGGCCGCCTGGCTTTTGGGGATCCCCTGGAGCGAATGCGCGCAGGTGGGTGTGCTTTTGGGCAAGAAAACGGTCCTCAACGAGTTCATTGCTTACCTGGATTTGAAGGCCATTTTGGAAAACGGCAGCCCCATGGTGGGCGGGATGTTGGAGGCCAGAACCGTGGCCATTTCGACGTACGCTTTGTGCGGTTTTGCCAACATTGGCTCGGTGGCCATTCAAATTGGCGGGATTGGGGCGCTGGCTCCCAACCGCCAGGGCGATCTGGCGCGGCTGGGGGTGCGGGCGCTGGCGGCGGGCACCTTGGCTAACCTCGCCAACGCAGCCATTGCAGGTATCCTACTTTAGGAGGCGAACATGCGCCGGTTTTTCTGGATTTTCCTGGTGGTGGGGCTTTCGGCGTGCCCAAAGGATGTGACAAAAACGCCGGTGCCCCAGGAGGACGTGCTGGTGGTGGGGCGGCTGGCGGCGGCCAACGAGTCGCCGCAGGAACCGGGGGTTGTGACCCTGGAAATCCGTTTGGCAATGCCGGAAAGCATCAAGCCCGTCATGCGCAAGGAGGGACGGCCCATTGCCGAGGCGCAGGAAGAAATGATGGCCAGGGTGCGGGTGGACCGCTCCACGGTGTGCGTGGTGGATGGGGTGGCGGGAGACGTAAGCCGCCTGCGGGTGGGTCAGGAGGTGGTGGCGGTGCCGATTTCCGGTAGCTGCGCCATGGTGGGAGCCAAAACGCTCCTGGCGGATGCCGCGGAGGTTTACGACTTCCGCTCCTACCAGGTGCGCTTCCTGACCAAATCCCTGGAGCAAATCCCCACCTGGGTGAACGACCGCAAGGACCCCGCCAGGGTGAACTCCTCGGGGAAGGAAGTGTCGCCGGTACCGCTGGCCGCCGGGAAAGTGCTTTACTTTTCCGCCGGTCTTTTGCCTCCGGTGAGGGAAGGGGAGTCGCCTCGCGGTGCCCTGCGGGCGGGGATGGTGCGGAACGGTGCGCTTTTGCCCTGGGCAGAAAAGGGAGGCTTGCGGCCCTACCGCACCGAGTTTGCCCGCGGCTCGTGGGCACCCCCCCAGGAGCTGGTGTTTCCCGATTTGCCTGAGGATGCTTCCCTGCGGGTCACCTGGGTGAGCGAAGACGAAAGCGCGCTGCTTGCCGAGCTGCGCTTGCCGGGAAAGGAACCCCGGCTGGTGCAAAGCACGCGGCAGGGGAAGGGGAGCTGGGGGCCTCTGGAGGCTGTGCCCGATGCCGCCGGGAAGGCGGCTGGGGACGGCCAGCGCTTTGGCAAGCAGCTGGGTGCCATGGTTTGGACCGTGTACGAGTTTGGCTCTTCCGACCTCTGGCTGAAGTTCCAAAACCAGGCGGGGCAACCGGTGGAACCCAGGATCAACACGTTGGGAGCGGAATGGGCGCCGCGGCTAGGCCCCAACACCACCCTTTACTTCTGCCGGGGGGATCGGCAGCTTTTGTTTGCCAAGCAAACGGTGAGCGAGGTGCGCTTGCCGGGAAACCAGCGCTTGCCGCTTTTGGAAGCGGCCCCCACCGGCGACGGTTCCTTGCTCTTTTACCGCTTGCCGCGCTACACGCCGGGGGAGTTGGACTGGGATATTTTCGTGTCGAAAAAGCAAGGGGAAGGCTGGAGCGCCCCGGTTCCGGTGGACGAGTTTCGACCGGAATAAGCGGATTCCGGCTTACCGAATCGCCTTGGCGCTGGTCCCAGAGCTGCTCTACTCGTTTTTGACCTCCCAGAGCTCCTTGACCGCCGGGTGGTCCCAGGGGATGCGGTACTCGTCGGGGTCGTTGAGGTCGAAGCAGCGGGTGACCAGGTAAAAAAGCCCGCAGGGGTTGGTCAAAGGGCGGTAGCCGTGGGCCACACCGGCAGGGATGTAAACCCAGGCGTCCTTCCCCTCGCCTAAAACCACGACCTGCGTTTTTCCCGCAGTGGGGGAGTTTCGGCGTAAATCCAGGAGCACCACCTTGAGCTTAAACGGCGGGGGACAAAACCACACGTCGGCTTGCTTCAGGTGGTAGTGCAAGCCCTTGATGTGCTCGTTCACCGTCACCAGGGAGTAGTTGAGCTGGGCTACTTCCACCCCGGAAAAAAAGCGGGCAAGCTCTTCGCTTCCCGGGTGGGTGGCCTGGTTCCGGTAAAGCTCCAGAAACAAACCGCGGTCGTCCACAAAACGCCGGAGGGGGAAAACCCGCACGCCCTCGATGGGCTGGGCGGGGACGTAGGTTTTTTGCGTTCCTAAAAACTCGGGCAAGAGATCCTCAGGGGTGAGCACGGTTGAACCTCCGCTTTATGGTTTTTCGGTAAAAGGAGCCACAGCAGCCCGCACCGCAAGCGCTTGCTCGATGAGCTTCCGGAACTCGGGCAGCGAAAGCTGGGTGGTGGGATCGGAAAGCGCCTTTTCCGGCTGGGGGTGCACTTCGGCAAAAAGCCCGTCAATGCCGCAGGCCACCGCCCCCCGCGCCAGGTGCAGGAAAAACTGCTTGTCGCCAGCGGTGGCGTGACCGAGACCACCGGGAAGCTGCAGGGAATGGGTGACGTCAAAGATCACCGGCGCAAACTGCCGCATGATGGCCAGCGAGCGCAAATCCACCACCAGGTTGTGGTAGCCGAAGGAGCTTCCCCGTTCGGTGAGGGTAACGGCGGTATTGCCGGTGGAGGTCACCTTTTGCACCACGTTTTTCATGTCGTCCGGGGCCATGAACTGCCCCTTCTTCACGTTTACGGCTTTCCTCGTGCGGGCGCAGGCCAGGATGAGGTCGGTTTGCCGACATAAAAAAGCCGGGACCTGGAGGACATCCACCACGTCAGCGGCCGGTGCAGCTTGCCACGGCTCATGCACATCGGTGAGAACCGGCAACCCTGTGGCCTTCTTCACTTCTGCCAGCCAGGAAAGGCCGGTTTCCAGCCCCGGTCCGCGGAAGGAGGCCAGCGAGGAGCGGTTGGCTTTGTCAAAGGAGCTCTTGAAGATGAGGGGGATACCGTACTCCTTGGCCATTTCCGCCAGGGCACCGGCGGTGTCCAGGGCCAGTTCCAGGGATTCCAGCACGCACGGGCCAGCAATAAAGGCCAGGGGCTGGCCTTCCCCAATGACGAGGCGGTCGGCGACCGGGCAAGCGGCCGCCCGACTCATGCTTGCTCCTCCTGGGGCTTTTCCGCCGGTTCAGGTTGCGTTTCCCCAACCAAAAGCGCGTCCCGCTTTTGCTTCTGGTAGGCCAGCGCCGCTTTCACGAAGGCCACGAACAGCGGGTGGGGGGCAAAGGGCTTGGACTTGAGCTCCGGGTGGAACTGACAGGCCACGAAAAACGGGTGGTCCGGAAGCTCAATGACCTCCACGAAGATGCGGTCCGGGGAACGCCCGGAAACCACCAGCCCGTGCTGCTCCAGGATGGGCACGTAGTCCTGGTTCACCTCGTAGCGGTGGCGGTGTCGCTCCCAAACGGTATCGGCGCCGTAGGCCTCCCAGGCCTTGGAGCCGGGCTTGAGCTGGCACGGGTACTTGCCCAAACGCATGGTGCCGCCCAGGGTATCCACTCCCACCAGCTCCCGCATCTTGTAGATCACCTTGTAAGGGGGATCGGGGACGAACTCCGAGGAGTTGGCCTTGGTCAGGCCGCACACGTGGCGGGCAAACTCGATCACCGCGGTTTGCAGGCCCAGGCAGATGCCAAAGTAGGGGATCTTGTGGCCGCGGGCAAACTCGATAGCGCGGATCATCCCTTCAATACCGCGCTTGCCAAAGCCTCCCGGGACCAGGATGCCGTCCACCTGGAAGAGCTCTTCCACATAGGCTTCCCCTTCCAGCTGTTCGGCATCAATGAAAACCAGCTCGACCTTGGCATCGTTGGCCATGCCGCCGTGGATGAGCGCCTCGTTCAAGGACTTGTAGCTGTCCACGAAGTTCACGTATTTGCCCACGATGCCAATGCGCACCCGGTGGCGCGGGTTCTTGAGCTGGTCCACAACCTTTTGCCACTTGGAGAGGTCCCGCGGCCCTGGTGGCAGCTTGAGCATTTCCAGGAGGATGTGGTCCAGGTTTTCGGCGGCAAAGCGCAGCGGCACTTCGTAAATGGTTTCCACGGTGCGGGCGGGGATGACCGCGCGTTCCTCCACGTTGCAGAAGAGCGCGATCTTTCGCCGCATTTCCTCGGGAAGGTGGCGATCCACGCGGCAAACCAGGATGTCCGGTTGAATACCGATGGCCCGCAGCTCCTTCACCGAATGCTGGGTGGGTTTGGTCTTGAGCTCGTCAGAGGCCGCCAGGTAGGGCACCAGCGTGACGTGCACGTTGACGGCGTTGCCCCGGCCCACGTCCTGACGGAACTGGCGGATGGCCTCCAAAAACGGCAACGACTCGATGTCACCCACGGTGCCGCCAATTTCCACGATGACCACGTCGTGATCTTCGGCCACATCGCGAATGGCGGCTTTAATTTCATCGGTAATGTGCGGAATCACCTGCACGGTGGAGCCCAGAAAGTCGCCCCGCCGCTCCTTTTCGATGACCGAAAGGTACACCCGGCCGGTGGTGATGTTGTTTTTGCGGGAGGTGGTCACGGAGGTAAAGCGCTCGTAGTGCCCTAAATCCAGGTCGGTTTCGGCCCCATCATCGGTGACGTACACCTCCCCATGCTGAAAAGGCGACATGGTGCCGGGGTCCACGTTGATGTAGGGGTCGCACTTCATGAGCGTCACGGAAAAGCCGTGGGCTTCAAAAAGCGCCCCTATGGAGGCGGCGGCAATGCCCTTGCCCAACGACGACACCACGCCGCCCGTGACAAACACGTACTTGGTGGCCATTACCCACCTCCCTGCTGGTACTGCCTCAAAGCTTCCTCCGCCCTTTTGACGTCTGCCGGCGTATCCACCGCCGCCGATTCCGCCTGGGCTTTCAGCACGTAAATGGGAATGCCTGCGGCCAAAGCCCGCAGCTGCTCCAAGCCCTCGCAGGTCTCCAGGGGGTGTTCGGGGAGCGCCGCAAAGCGCAGCAGCACCTCCCGCTGAAACCCGTATAGCCCCACGTGCTTTCGCACCAGCTCCGGCGCAGGGTGGCGCTGAAAGGGGATGCCCGCCCGGGAAAAGTAAAGGGCGCGACCGGCATCGTCGCAAACCACCTTCACCACGTTGGGGTTTTCTAAATCTGCCGGCGAGCCTGGCAGCGCCAGCGTAGCCATGGGGATCTCCGGGTGCTCAAGCAGAAAGCCAGCCAAAAGCCTTAAGTTCTCCGGCGGCACCGCCGGCTCGTCCCCTTGCACGTTGAGCACCACCTCCCCGGGGATTTCCTTTACCGCCATGGCCACGCGATCGGTGCCGCTGCGGGCGGGGCCGGTGAGCACAGCTCGTGCCCCGGCCTGCTCCGCCACCCGGGCTACCTCGTGGTGATCGGTGGCCACGATCACCTCCGCAAAAACCCCAGCTTCCAGGGCGCGGCTGACCACGTGGGCCACCATGGGCTTGCCCAACAGGGACACGAGAGGTTTGCCCGGAAAACGGGTAGCCCCCATTCGCGCCGGGATCACCGCCAAAGCCCTTCTTGCCGTCACGTGGCGGCATGCTACGGGAGAGCGGGGAGTTTGTCAAACCATGGGGCCCCCTGGGCGTGGGGCGTCTTTTCGGGGAAAAGCCAGCAGGTGCGGGGTAAACTGAGCCGGTGTGGAGCGGCAGCCGTTGGCGGATGGTGTTTTCCTGGGGCTTTTTGCTCCTGGGGTGGGCCTGGCTCCACGGTTTTTGGCGGCAGGAAGTGGGCAACCTCACCGGCGAGGCCCGGTGGGTTTGGGTGACCGCCGAGCTGGAGCGGCCGTACCCCACCCGCGGCGTTTTTGTGGCGACGTTTGCGGTGGCTGAACCCGGGCCCGGGGCTCTCTTGAAGGTTGCCGCTGACCGCGAGTACGTGGCCTGGGTGAACAACGTGCCGGCGGCTTGCGGGTGGTCCCGTCCCGGCTTTCGCCTGGATGTGTACGGCATCAGCCACCTCCTGCGGCCGGGGGAAAACCGCGTGCGCATCGAGGTGCGCTCCCCCACGCCGGTGGGAGGGCTCTTGGCTTCAGTGGACTTGCCCGGGCAGAAAACCAACGCGGTGGTCACCGGTCGGGACTTCCTTTTGGAGACCAGGGAAGGTCCGGTGCCGCCGCCGGTGGTTTGGGGGAGCCCCCCTCGCTACCCCTGGTCCTTCCCCCGGGCCTTTTCCCGCCCCCGCACCCTGGACCAGCTCCTGGTGGAGGAGCCGGTGGCTTTTGGCCCACCTACGCCCATGGGGCCAAAGACCTACCTTTATCGCCTGGAAACCCCGGTTTTCGGGTATGTGGTGGTGCACCCTGAAGAGAGCGGGTGGGTGTGGTACGCAGCGGGAGCCAACGGGGAGGACCTGGCTGCGCTTAAGGAGCGCCTGCAACCCTTCCTTGGGGCTCCGGAGGTTTTGCTGGACCCCGAACCCCGGTGGGTAAGCCAGGTGCTGGTGGTGGCAAAGGGCAAGCCCAGGGCTGTGGAAGTTTGGCCGGTGGCGGAGCCCTTTAGGGCTCGGGCGCCAGGAGTTGTGCCAGGCAAGCACGCGCCTTTGCCACGGACGCGTTGGAGCTATCGTAACCCCCCAGAATGAGCACCTTGCGGTAGCACTCCACAGCCAGGGCCACGTTGTTTTCGTGCTTCCACGCGAGATGGCCGCGCAGCAACCATGCCTCCACGTCCTGGGGGGCCACCTCCAGCAGCTCCTGACAGTACTTCAGGGCGAAGGGGTACCTCCCTTCCTCCAGGGCGCGCTGGATGTTCCGCCGCAGGGTGGCTGCCCACACCTGCTGTCGGCGTTTCCTGCCTGCCAAAAAATCGAAAAGGCCTTTCATGGCCGTGAGTGGGAATTATACACACCAGGCGTTTCGTCTTTCTCGCGCTTGCCGAAAAGCTCTGGCTAATGGTCCCTTTCCAGCACGAACCACGGTGCGGCCACCAGCGCGTCCCGCTCAAAACCTGCGGGGAGAGAAGAGGCAAGCGCGGCAGCCTTTTCGCCAAAGCTTAAAGCCACCTCTCGAGCTTGGGAAAAAGCCCCGGTTTCGCTCAACCACTGCTGGAGCTCCTGGGGTTCGAGGCCGGAAAAAGCCCCCTCCCTGGCCACCTCCGCCACCGCCTGGCGCTGCTCGGGCGAAAACTTCGGCAGGGCGAGGATGAGCGGCAGCGTGAGCTTGCCTTCCCGCAAATCGGAAAACACCGGCTTGCCCAGGTGGTCCTGATCCCCCGTGAGGTCCAAAAGGTCGTCCACAATTTGGAAGCACAAGCCCAGGTTGCGACCGTATTCGCTGAGGGTTGCGCGAAAACCGGCATATTCCGGCGCGAACAGGGCAGGGATGGCGCAGGCCGCGGAAAAGAGCTCAGCGGTTTTGCGGCGGGCAATTTCCAGGTACTGCTCCACGGTGATGTCGGTTCGCCCTTTGAGGCTCAAGCCCAGGACCTCGCCCTCGATCATCTCGATGGTGGCCCGGGAAAGCACCCGCATGATGTCCAAATCGTCCACCTCCAGGGCCAGCTCCATGGAGCGGGTGTAAAGCCAGTCGCCCAACAGCACCGTGAGCTGGTTGCCCCAGCGGCTGTTGGCCGAGGCCCGTCCCCGGCGCAGGTTGGCGTGATCAATGATGTCGTCGTGGACGAGGGTGGCGGTGTGGACCATCTCGATGAGGGCGGCGTAGCGGATGTCCTTATCACCTTGGTACCCCACCAGGCGGGAAACCAAAAGCAAAAGGGCCGGACGCAAGCGCTTGCCGCCGGCGGAAAACACGTAGGAGCCGGTTTGTTGGATGGCCTCCGGCCCAGCTTGCAGCTCCCTGGTAATGAAGGCCTCCACCAGCTTGAGGCGTGGCTCAACCGTCACCATGGCTTGGCGCAAGAGCGCTGCTCTCGAACCCGATGGAGATTGCGTGCTCAAGCTACCTCCGCAGCCTCACGGCCATGGCTATCCTACCTTTGCGGGCGCGGGTTGTCACCACCGGGGAGGCAGGGAGGCTGCCCCGGCAAGCTGGGCGAAAAGAGCTCCCGGGGAACGGTCTTTTGCGCCCTCCAGCGGGAAAAGCGGAAAAGGTTTAGGTTGCCGCTCCCGTCTTCCACCAGAACCTCTTGGGGGAGGCCGTCGGGGCCCAGGTGAACCACCACCCGGGCCAGCTCCGGGCTGGGTTGGCGGGGCAAAAGCGTGATCGCTTCCGCCTTTTCCTCCACCGTAAAAAAACCACGGAGGGCACCGGGGTCGGTGAGGGTGACCAAAGGCAAGCTGGCCCAAGCTCCCTGGCTGAGCTCCAGGGCCTGGCAGGTGCCGGCTTCAGCGTCCACCATCCGTGCCAAAGAGCCATCTACGGCAAAGGTTCTCTTGGGGTCGCCTTGGTAGTCAAAGCGCACCCGGGAAGGGTGGGCGAAGGTAAAGGTCCCGTGCTCCTGGCTTCCCCGGCTTAAACCCGCGGGCACGAAGGACTGGGAGAACCCCGCTTGCCAGGCGGGTGCCGCCTGCAGCTTGGCGGCCAGTTGATCCAGCGGGGAAGTGGCCTGCGTGAGGAGGAGCAAAAAAACAAGCATGGGCTAATGCCGAAAGTGACGCCGACCGGTGAACACCATGGAAACCCCCAGCTCGTCGGCCACCTGCACCACCTCCTCATCGCGGATGGAGCCACCAGGCTGGGCAATGCAGGTAATGCCGGCTTCCGCCAGCACCCTCACCCCGTCGGGGAAGGGGAAAAAGGCGTCGGAAGCCGCCACTGCTCCCGCCAGCGCGTGCCCAAAGGTTTGCGCCCGGCTCACGGCAATGCGGCAGGCATCCACCCGGGAGGGCTGCCCACCGCCAATCCCCAGGGTTTGCCGCTGGTTGGCCACAACGATGGCGTTGGAGGCCACGTGCTTGACCATCCGCCAGGCCAAATCCAGGGCTTCCTTTTCCTGCTCGCTGGGCAGCCGCCGGGTGACCACGTGGAAGCTCTCAGGGAAGCCTTCGTCAGCTTGCTGCACCAAAAGCCCGCCGTCCACCACCCGCAGCCGGGGGAACCCGCCGGCAGGCCGTGGGGTTTGCAGCACGCGCAGGTTTTTCTTCTTGGCAAAAACCGCCAGAGCTTCGGGGGTGAACTCCGGCGCCAGGACTACCTCGGCAAACTGCTCGGCCACCGCTTGTGCCGCCGGCACGTCCACCGGCGAGGAAAAGGCAATCACGCCTCCAAAGGCCGAAACCGGATCGCAGGAAAACGCCAGGCGGTACGCCTCTTCCGGGTTTTCCGCTACGGCTGCCCCGCAGGGGTTGGCGTGCTTCACGATCACCACGCCAGCGCCGGGAAGGTCCCAAACCGCGCTCCACGCGCCATCGGCGTCCATGAGGTTGTTGTAGGAAAGCTCTTTGCCTTGCAGTTGGCGAAAGCCGGCAAAGCCGGTGGCCTGCCTGGGTCGGGCAAAGACCGCCCACTGGTGAGGGTTTTCCCCATAGCGCAGCGGCTCCTCTTCGGCGGAAAGCCACGGCGCAAGGGCGGCCGGCAACTTGGGTGCGGGCATATCCAAAAAGCGGGGCAGCTCGCCGGCAATGAAGGCGTCGTAGGAGGCGGTGTGGCGGAAGGCCTTGAGGGCAAGCGTGCGGCGCAGGGAAAGCGGGATGCCCCCGTTGCTTTTGAGGTGGGAAAGCACCAGACCGTAGTCCTGGGGATCCACCACCACCGTCACCCAGGCGTGGTTTTTGGCTGCCGCCCGCAGCAGGGAGGGGCCGCCAATGTCAATGTTTTCGATGACCTCATGGGAGGTAGCCGCAGGGTTGCTGGCCACCTGCTGGAAAGGGTAGAGGTTGACCACCACCAGCTCGATGGGCTCTGCCCCAATGTGCGCCAGCTCCTCCCGGTGCCTGGAATCCTCGATGTTGGCAAGGATGCCAGCAAAAACCTTGGGGTGCAGGGTCTTCACCCGGCCGCCAAGGATTTCCGGGCTGCCGGTCCAGGAGGCGATGTCGGTGACCTCCAGGCCGGAGCTTCGCAACAACGCCGCCGTGCCACCGGTGGAAAGCACCTCAAAGCCCATGGCTTTGAGCTCCTGCACCAGCGGCACCACACCGGTTTTATCGGATACCGAGACGAGGCAAAGGCGCTTCACGGGGTTTCAGCTCTCCTTTCCAAACCAGAATCCTGTTCCCGTCACCGGGGAAAGGCACCACCAGGCCTCCGGCGTGATGCCAGACCCACGAAGACAAAGCCACGTACTGGGAAATGGCGCGGTTTAAGCTCACCGAAGCCACCCCAAAAGCGGTGGAGCGGTCGTCCAGCAAGTTCCAAAAGCCGGGACCTCCCACCCGGCGGAAATCCTCGGAAAGGGCCTGCCGCAGCGGTGAAACCCGGGAAGCCTCGGCGAGAATAAAACCCCACAGGGTTTCCCGGGAGGAAAACGGCAGGGACTCGTAGCCGGAGTAAAAAACTACCGGGATTCGCGGCGCACGCGACTGCAGGAAAGCCACAAAAGCCCGGGCTTCAGCTTCCGTCGAGGCTTCCACCGGGAAGTTGAGGTCCCACACCAGGTGGGCTAACGCCCCAAAACCGGCGGTTACCGTGTCAAAGCTGGCTTGCCCGCGGATGGCGGCCACCAGCCGCTCGCACTGCGCCAGCACCGCTTCTTCTAGGGAGTTGCCGGGGCCCATGACGTGAATGGCCTGAGGGTAGGCAAAGGCCGCTTCCGCACCCCGCCGGTAGGCTTGCGGGTGCTTGGTCAGCTGCCGGGCCAAATCCGGGGGAAGACCGGGCAAGGCCCGATTTCCCAGCTCCAGGTCGAGGGAAACGGGGTGCAACGGACAGGCAAGCAAACCCACGGAAAGGGTCAGGGCCAACACAGGGGGATTCTACCCGAGCCTGCCGGTGGGCCGAAGCAGGTGGTTACAATGACCGCGGAGGGCCTATGGGGCAAATCCTTTGGCAGCAGGCTGTTGGGGGTGGACAGCTGGTGGTGGTCAAGGGGGACATCACCGAAGAGCGGGTAGACGCCATCGTGAACGCCGCCAACTCCCAGCTGGCCCACGGGGGAGGGGTGGCCGGTGCCATTGTGCGCAAGGGGGGACGCATCATCCAGGAGGAGTCCAACCGCCTGGCGCCGGTACCGGTGGGAGGGGCAGTGGTCACCTCGGCAGGGGCGCTCCCCTGCCGGTGGGTCATTCACGCTGTGGGGCCGATTTGGGGGGAAGGGGACGAAGAGAACAAGCTGCGGTCGGCAGTGCGGCAGGCGCTTTTGCGGGCGGAAGAGCGGCAAGCCCACAGCGTGGCGCTTCCTGCCATTTCCACCGGCATTTTCGGCTACCCGAAAGCGGCCGGCTGCCAGGTCATTGCCTTTGAGTGCGCCAGGTTTTTGCAGGAGGCAAAGTCTTTGCGGGAAGTCCGCCTGGTGGCCTGGGATGAAGAAACCGCCCATTGCTTTTTGCAATCCTGCCAAGGGTTAGCAGCCACAACGCCTGCGTTAGATTAAGCATGGCCGAACCAAAACCGGCGTTTACTCGTACCGCAAGGCTTCAATAGGGTCCAAACGCGCGGCCTTGGCCGCCGGGTACAGGCCAAAGAAAATTCCCACCGCCCCCGCAAAGAGGAAAGCCGCCGCCACCACCTGGGGTTGCACCAGCGTGGGCCAGCCGCCAATGCGGGAAATGAGCCTGGCAATGAAGATGCCCAGGCCAATCCCGACGACCCCTCCCAGCCCGGAAATCATGGAGCTTTCAATGAGGAACTGCCAGCGAATGTCGGCCCGGCGGGCGCCCAAGGCGCGCCGCACGCCAATTTCCCGGGTCCGCTCGGTGACCGAAACCAGCATGATGTTCATGATGCCGATACCACCCACCAAAAGCGAAACCGAAGCAATGGCGGCCAAGAGCAGCGTCAGGACCTGGCTCATTTGCGTGGCGGTGGAGGCGATGTCCTGCTGGCTGCGGATGACGAAGTCGTCGTCCTGGCCTTTGCCGATGCGGTGCCGTTGCCGGAGGAGCTGGGTAATTTCGTCGGCGGCACGGTCAATGGCCTTGGGGGATACGGCCGAAACCATGATGGCCTGGATGTGGGTAATTCCCATGAGCCGCTTTTGGGCGGTGGTGTATGGGACCACAACAATGTCGTCCTGATCTTGACCCATGGCCGAGCCGCCCTTTTTGTCCAGCACCCCGATTACCCGAAACGGGATCCCCTTGATGCGCACGATTTCGCCCACGGGGTTGGCCTGGGCGGAGCCAAAGAGGTTTTCCACCACGGTGGCCCCCAGCACCGCTACTTTCGTGGCGGCTTTCACGTCTTCGTCTGTAAAGAAAGTTCCTTTGCCTACGGCCCAGGCGCGAATGGTGGGGTAGTTGGGCCCCGCCCCCTGAATGGTGGTGAACCAGTTTTGGTTGCCGTAAACCACTTGCGCCACGGTTCGCACCGAAGGCTCGGCCACCGCCACCGAGGGGCACTCCCGGGCAATGGCTTCCGCATCTTCCACCGTCAGGGACTGCACCGAGCCGATGCCGTGGCGCACCCCACCGGTGGAGCGAGAACCCGAAAAAACAATCATGAAGTTGGTGCCCAGGGCACCAATTTGGCTCTGGATGGCAGAGGATGCCCCCTGCCCAATAGCCACCATGGCCACCACGCAGGCCACGCCAATGATGACCCCCAGCATGGTCAGCGCTGTTCGCATGGGGTTGCGCCGCAGCGCCACCAACGACACCTTGTAAACCTCTAACGGGTTGACCATGGTCTCCTCCTACCGCCGGGGGGGACCCATACGCGTCATACCGGCCAGTCCACCGGCTTCTTCGGCTTGGGCGGTGGCCAAACCCACCACCACCTGTTGCCCTTCGGCCAGCTCCCCGCCCCGCACCTCTACGTACTGGCCATCGGTGAGGCCTGGCATGAAGCGCACCGGGCGCAGCGGGTCGCTGGGCTTTTCACCAGGCAAATACACGGTGGCCAGCTTGTCCTCAGTCCCGCCACCTGCTGGCCGGGGCTCGCGGCGCGAGGAGGCCCCACCCCGGTCAGAGCCCCTCCCGGGTTCCCGGCGCTGGGCGGGCGCGTTTCCGTTGGCCCGGTTGCTCCCTACCGCCAGCCCCAGCATTTCCGGCCGGAAGCGCAGGGCGGAAGCGGGAATACGCAGCACGTCTTCGGCCTTGGCCACTTGAATGTGGACCTCTGCGGTCATCCCCGGCAAAAGCAGACCCTCGTTGTTTTCAACCTCCACCACCACCGGGTAGGTGACCACGTTGTTGGTGATCTTGGGGGAAAGGCGGATTTGCGCCACGCGACCGGTGAACTGCTTTTCCGGATAGGAGTCCACGGAAAAGAGCACGGTTTGGCCCACCTTCACCTGACCGATGTCGGCTTCCGAGACGTCGCAGGTCAGGCGCATGCGCGTGAGGTCCTCGGCAATGGTGAAAAGCGTCGGGGCCTGGAAAGAAGCGGCCACGGTTTGCCCCACGTCGTAGTCCCGGGAAACCACCACGCCGTCAATGGGAGCGCGAATTACCGAGTAGCGGTAGTTGGTTTCTGCCCGCTCCAGAGCGGCTTCCAGCTCGGTGACCTGCGCCAAAGCCTGGTGGTAAGCGGCGCGGGCGGTTTCCAGCTGGTCTTCGGAAACCAGCTTGGCCTCAAAGAGGGCTTGCTGCCTCTTGTACTTGGCTTCCGCATCCAGAGCCTGGATGCGGGCCCTCTCCAGCTGGGCCTTGGTCTGGTTCACCGCGGCCACAAACGGGGTGGGGTCCAAAACCGCCAGCACCTGCCCTTTCTTCACCCGATCGTTAAAGTCCGCATGGATTTCCGCAATGATGCCGGAAACCTGCGAACCCACCTTTACGGTGGTGAGGGCTTCCAGGGTGCCGGTGGTGGTGACCGACTGAATCACCGTCCCTCGAGTTACCGGAGCGGTAAGGAAACGCGCGGCTTCTCCTGTCTTTTTTCCCGCCAAGCTCCACACAAACGCGGCAATGACCACAACGCTGACCACACCCAGTATGGCTTTCGTTTTGTTTTTCACGTCCTTGCCTCCAGGCCCTGCGGCCCTTAGCAGTTTACGACGTCCATCGCCAGGGGTTACCGGGCCGGCTGGGAAACCGCCTTTTGAGCCAGCTGGAAAAGCTCTTGGGAAAGCTCGGTGAACTCGTCAGGCAACGGGGGCTCGCCAAAGGTGTAGCCGAGGACGCTATTTTCCTTGCCTTGCCACCACCAGGTGAGGGTCACGGCAAAAGCTACTTGCGGTCCTCGGGTCTGGTTGAGGGTGGGCGGCCAGTTGGCCTTTTGGGCTTTGGCCAGGAGCTCGTCCAGTTTAACCAATTGCTGGGCATCAAGGCGTCCGGAGCTCTGGCGCTTGTCCCGTTGGGCCAAAGACCAGGACTCCACGACCACCCTGCCGTCCTGGAAAAACGTGACCTTCTCCTCGCTGGGGTTGATGCCGCCCTCGCTGCGCACGACCACCGCCAAAGGTGGTGCCTGCAACGCCTGCATGCAGAGAACGCAAACGCCTAACCACATGGTGCCTCCCGCACAAGGCTACACCTGGCCTTAGAATAACGCCATGGGCCGCGTGGGCTGGTGGTTTTGGCTGGGGGTGGGGCTTGTGGCCCTTGGGGTGGCCGGAGCGTGTCTACAGGTCCCATGGTTTGCCCGCAACCTCACGCCTTTGGGCTGGACCGGGGTGATCCTCGCGGCCGATGGCTTGCTTTTTTCCCGGGGCCGCTCCTGGCTTGTGCGTTGCCCCCGGGAGCTGCTGCTGGCGGCCGTCATTTCCATCCCCTCGTGGTTGTTGTTCGAGCTTTACAACCGGCCGCGCTTTTGGCGCGCCGATGGACCCGAGCTCTGGTGGCATTACCAGGGGCTTCCCCCATGGCCGGAGCGGGGTTTCGGCTACGCCTGGGCCTTTGCCACCATTACCCCCGCCATGCTGTTGCTAGCCGAGCTCTTCCGGGACTTGCTGCAGCGCCTGCCCAGGGGGGAAGGAGGGCGCATCCCAAAGGAAGTCGCCTGGGTCCTGATGCTGACGGGTTTCCCGCTGGCTTTTCTGCCCCTGGTCTGGCCATCCCCTTACTTTGCCGCCGATGTGTGGCTGGCCTGGCCGCTTTTGCTGGAAGGCGTCAACTTCTTGCGGGGGCGACCGTGCCTTCTTCGGGACTTTGAAAAGGGGGACCGCTCGCGCTTTGTGGCTCTGCTCCTGGCGGGTGCGCTTTGCGGGTTCATCTGGGAAAGCCTGAACTTTCTGGCCTCGGCGCGCTGGGTGTACACGGTCCCCTTTGCCGGACACCTCAAGGTCTTTGAGATGCCGGTGCTGGGCTACCTGGGCTTTCTGCCCTTTGCCGTGGCGGTCTTTGACCTCTGGGTGTTCCTGCGCTCGCTCTGGCCCTTTCACCCTCCGGCCTGGGAGCGGGAGGAGCTTTAAGCCTTAGCCCCAGGCCAGAGCTCAAGGGCAATGGCAAACAGCAGGAACCCCACGGCGCCCCGCCAGAAGGTCACCGGCGGCTTGCCAAGCACCGTGATTTGCCCAAAGGCGGCCACCGTGCCCACCACGAAGGCCAAAGCAGCCAGGATAATCAAGGCCAGGATAAGGTTTCGCATGGCGCACCTCCCTCCTTCGGTGTCTGCGGGAGAGTATAGCGCCGCAGCCGCGTGACCTAAAGGTTACCTTTTGACTTTCAGCACCAGGCCCGCCATGGCCGGAAAGCCGAGGATGAGCTGGAAGGCCAGGGTCCAAAAGTGAAGGGCAAAGCCCAGGCTTAACGCTTGGGCGGTGGGCACACCGGTGAGGGTCAAAGCCGAAGCAAAGCCCGCTTCCAGGGGTCCCAGGTTTCCCAAGCCGGCAATGGGTATCGCGGCTCCCAACGTCGCGCCCAGCACCGAAAGCAGCACCTGCCCGAGGGAAAGGCTGGCCCCCATCCCCCGGCAAAGCACCGCGGTAAAGCTCACAATGAGCGCCCAGGCCAAAAGCGAAAGCGCGAAGCTTGCGGCCACCACCGCCGGCCGATGTCCCAGATCCACCAGCAACCGGCGCATGCGAAGGGCCCCCCGTACCAGACGGCGGGTAGGGAGCCAGCGCACCACAACCCGCCAGGTTTGGCGGTGGGCTGAAGCCCAGGCGGCGAAGGCAAGAAAAAGCAGCAAGAAAAAAGCGGGAAAAACGAGGGCAAGCGGAACTAAGCCCAAGAGTGCCAGGACCGCCACGGCCACAGCCAGCGACCAGAGGTCAAAAAAACGCCCGGCCAGCCACCAAAAAGCCCCCTGCGACAGCTTGCTGCGCATCGTCCAGCGGGCGAGAGGCGGCAAAACCATCTCCCCCAAACGCCAGGGCAAGAGGGAAGAAACGGCTTGAGAGGCGGTAAAAAGGAAAAAAGCCGAAGCGACACCCAGCGTGCGGGCGCTCAGGAGCTTAAGGCGCCAAGCACGGGTGCCGACAATGGCCAGGTGCAAAACAAACGCCAACACCAGCGTGGGACCCGAAATGCCGGTAAAAAGTTCCAGAACAGCTTTGGGTTGGGCCACGAGAAACAGCGCCACTGCAAGAGCGGTGCCCAGGACCAGCAGCAGCGCTTTCCAGCGGAAGCGCCTCACTTCTTCTCCCGCTCCCGGCTGCGGAGCTCATCCAGCAGCCGGCGGTTCACCGCCACCAGGTCCGCCAGCACCGCTAAAACGGCCAGCTGAAAGGCTCCCAAAAGCAGCACCGCGCCGGCGATCAGCGACTGCACGTGGCCGGCGGGGGAAATGCCAGCAAAGTAGAAGTACGCAAACCTGCCGAAAAGCAGCAAACCGGCGGTGGCGCCCAAAGCCGAAAGCCCCAGCAGCACCCGCAAGGGCCGGTAAAGCAACACCAAACGCAGCATGGTGGCCAGGGAAATCAGCACGTAACGGGTGTTGGAGCGGAAAAGCCGGGAGGGGCGTGGTGTAGGCCGCGCAGAAACCGGCACCCAGCGCACCGCCATGCCGGCAATGCCGGCTTGGATGAGGGTTTCCAGGGTGTAGGTGAAGGTGGTGAAACAGGAAAGACGGGCGGCACAGCGGCGGGAAAAGGCGCGAAAACCGGTGGTGGCATCGGTCACCGGCAACCCCGAAATCTTCTTTACCGCCCAGGCCCCCAGGCGCTGAAGCACCCTTTTGGCTGGAGAAAAGTGGGCGAGGGTGCCCACACCCCTGTCTCCCAGCACCATCTCTGCCTCGCCGGCCAGGATCGGAGCCAAAAGCCTGGGGATCTCCGCGGGGTCGTACTGACCGTCGGCGTCCAGGTTCACGATAGCGTCGGCCCCCCGGCGCAGGGCTTCCTCCAACCCGGCGGTAAAAGCGGCGGCCAAACCCCGATGCACGGGCAAACGGTGAACCGAGGCGCCCGCAGCGACAGCTACCTTGGCGGTGCCATCGGTGGAGCCGTCGTCCACCACCAGGGTTTCCACCTCGGCAAAAGGCGGAATGGCGGGCGGGATGGCAGCCAGCACCTGGGGGAGGGTTTGCTCTTCGTTAAAAGCCGGTATCACGATCACAAGCTTCATAGCCGCACCTTTCGGACGCCAGCGAGGATGGCGAGAGCCGCAAGCGGCCCAAGCCAAACGGCAAGGGGTAACGACGCCTTTACGGTGATCCGGTGGCTTCCCGCCGGAACCTCCACCGCAGACCAGGGGAAGGAGCCCTGTTGCAAGACCGCGGGCTTCCCATCGAGAAAGGCCCTTTGAATGTGCGGTCTGAACTTCCAGCGGATCCCCAAACGTTGCCCGTTGGGGCTTTGGGTTTGCACCACCAGCTTTTGGGGTGTGGCTACTACAAGCTCGACCGAGCTCGCCTCTTTGGCCTCACCCTCGAAAAAAGCCAGGGGCAAGGCCCAGCGTTGCCGCCAAAGCCGCAAGGAGCTAGCTTCATGGGCCAGCTCCCATCCCGAGCAGTCCCAGGCCAGCTGCAACTCACGACCCCAGGTGGGGCGAGGGGAGGACAAAACCAGCCACGCTTGACCCGGCTCTACCCCTTCCGGGACCAGCCACCACCACCAGCCCTCGGCTTCCTGGGCCAGGGCACTGTCACCGTGCAGCACCCAGCGTTGCTCTTTTTGCAGCAAATGGACGAAGGAAGGTGGTGCGGGGGTCTTAAGGCCCAGGCGGGTGGCTCCCACTGGCACCGTAACTGGAAACCTGGAATTCTGCCCTTGGCTTTCGGCCAAAATCAGGCGGGAAAACAGCTCGCCGCTTACCAGGGATAGCTCTCGAGGCTCCAGTAGCCAGCGCACTCCCAGCTTGGCGAGCATGGTATCGGAAAGCCGGGAAAAGTGCAGGGAACCGTCAGGAGCCGGAGCCAATAGCCTGCGCAGCTTGGGCTCCCCCCAGAAGCTCCGGGCCCGCACATCGGCGAGCCCCGCCATGGCCGCCGAGTCGGCAGGAAAAAGCGTCACTAGAGGAAGCACCAGGTCCCCCGGTTGAAAACCTTCCAGAGTAGGGCGTTCCCACTGCAATTGCGCCCGCTCCCGGCTATGCCACGGAAGCCACAGGCTCGCCACCGGCAATGCCCGCAAAAGCACGGCCAGCGCCACAAGCCCGGACACCACCGGTTGCCAGGAGCCCGGGGCCCGGGCCAGCAAGCGCTCGCTCCCCACTCCAGCCAGGAGCGCAAGGCCCAAGGCCAGGGCCAGGGTAGGCCTAAAAGAAGCAAAAAAAGCTGGCAAGAGAGCCGTGGGTGCAAAGGCAGCGACGGCACCGAGAAGGGCAAGCCCTACCGCCAAGGCTCGAACTTTGGATTTCGAAACAACGCCCACTACCGCCAAAAGCACCACCGGCCACCCGAAGAACACCCAGGGCCTATCTGCACCGAAAGCCGAAACGTTCCCGGCGAGAAGATCAGAGGGTGAAGCAGCGGCGAGCGGACGCCCCTCTAACCACCAAAAGCCCGGGGATTCTCCGCCGAAATAGGCGAGAAAAAGGCTCGGAAAAGCCAGCCCCAACCCGGCCACTACCGCCAAGAAAGCTGTGGTCATGGTGGCAACGCGGTGGGAGCTTCGCAGCAAACCGAACAGAAGGGGAAGCACAAGCCACGGCAAACCGTACCCGCCGCTGACCCATAGAAGGGCTGCGCAAAGCCCGGCCCCCGCTACCGCTCCCCAGCGGGGAAGGTCCAGGGTGAAGACCAGAAGCCAAGGAACAACTACCGCCGCGGTGCCGGGGACGTCCAGCCACGCGCTCACCACCGGCCCGGAAAGGGTGTACACGAGAGCGCTCACCACTGCCGGCCAGCAAGCGAGGTACCTCCTAGCCAGGCGGAACATCCCGGCAAAGGAAAGAATCACCACGCAAAGAGCCAAAGCCTGAAAGTGCTGCACATCCCGGGCAAAAAACGCAGCCAGGACCGAAAAAGGACCGTAACCGTCAGCGGCCATCCCCACCCAGCCGATACGTCCGCCCCCGATAAACGGGTTCCACAGGGCTACCGCCGCACCTTCCCTTTGAATCAAGGCCAGGCGCGGGGCCAGGGAAAAGGCCAGGCGGTTGGTAGGCTGGTGCAAAGAGGGGTTGGGTCCCCCCAGCTCGCTCCACGGGGGATAGCTCCAAAGCGCTGCCTGGGGTGCAAGAACCTGCCCGAGGAAAAACGCTGGGTAAAACAACACCAAAATCACCACGAGCAGCGAGCAGGCCAACAGGGAGCGATCACCTTCGGTCACGGCGGCATTGTAGGCCCAGTTTGCGGCTTCGCGTTGGGCTTCGTAGGGTACACTCTTGGTCCGGGGGATGTTATGGTGCGGGTTCCTTTGGAGACCATTGCTTTGGGGCGTTCTGGGGACAAGGGCAGTGCCTCTAACGTGGGGCTCATCGCCAGAAGCCCGCAGGCGTACCAGTGGATGCGGGAAAAGCTCACGCCGGAATGGGTCAAGCAGGTGTTTGGGCAGGTGGTGCGCGGCCCGGTGGTGCGCTACGAGGTTCCCAACCTGTTGGCGTTGAACTTCATCCTACACGATTCGCTGGGAGGCGGGGGAAGCGAAAGCTTGCTCACCGATGCCCAGGGGAAAACCCACGCCCAGGGGCTCTTGCGGGTGGAGGTGGAGGTTCCCGAAGAAGTTTTGGCCAGCGTCCAAAGCCCCCGAGACGCCTGATTTCGCACCCCGCAGTTGACAACTTCCCCCCATCCGTTCATACTTCGCCTCGCCTGGCGGGCCCAGGTAGCTCAGTCGGTAGAGCGAGGGACTGAAAATCCCTGCGTCGGCGGTTCGATTCCGTCCCTGGGCACCACTCCTGCAGCACCTTTCATCTGGCAAAACCGAAACGGGGATTTTCGGGGCCGAGCTCTACGAGCGTGCAGCAGAAGCTCCATGGAACGGCGCTCAGCTAAAATTCAGAAACTGTGGGACCCGCACTCCGTGGCGCGTTTTTCCTTGGAGCCGCCGCAACTGGAAAGAGCCGAAAAACGGTTAAAACAACAAGGGCAGGCCTCGACGTGGCCAACCCAGGCACCAGTTTGTTCCCAGGCTTCCTCAGTGGCTGCCAAACTGGAGGGGGATCACCTGGTCCCCCGTAGGGGTGCGCAGGACCAGCTTGCCGGAGAAATCAACGGAAGGGTTGTTCAACAAGGACTGCACCGCACCCCCTAGGGAAGCCAGCGGGACTTCCTGTTCTAAAAGCACGTCGTTGGCCCGGACCGGTCGCAGGCGCATGCCCGGCCTGTTTGCGGAAAGGAGCGTGGTTTCCCCCACCTTGACCTCGTACTCAATGCGCTTCACCACCAGCTCGAAGCTGAAGGGGTTGTAAAGGGAAAGGAGCGCTGAAAAACCCACCTGGGCGAGGCCTGGAGCAAGCTGCAGCCGGTCCAAACGGGCAAAGAGCTCGTACGCCCGTTTGGGTGAAAACGAAACTTGCCCCGGATCCCCCAGATCTACCGAGCCTTCTGCAACGAGAACGGGCTTTCCTGAAGCGTCGAGGGCTTCCCAACGCAGGGGAAGGGCGTGGGGATCGTGGCTCAACACCGCTTCGGGTACCGAGGCGTAGGGGAGCTGAAACCGGGCCTCGAAGCCATCGCCGGTCAAGCTCACATCCGGCGAACCCGGAAGGTTGATCGGGTTTGTCCCTACGTAAAGTTTTTGCTTGGCCAAATCCTTGAGCTTTTGAACCTTTCCCCGGGCCTGGAGGGTTATCAAAACTAAGCTTCGGTCGGGCAAATTGGCGGTGAGCTTCACGATTCTGGCCGCCGGGGTCGGCGTGGGGGAGGGGGAAGCAAGAGCCAGGAGCAGCAGGAGGCCTGTCATTTCACCTCAGGGGCGTTGGCCAAAACCCACGCTAGGCGAGCCAGAGCCAGAGCCCCAGCTTGTAAATGCTCGGGGTTGACCTTGTCCAGCGTGTCGGCATTGGTGTGGTGGTAGTCGAAGTAGTGGGTGGGATCGGGAGCAAGCCCAATGAGCGGCACGCCCTGGCTTCCCAGCGGAGAAATGTCGGCCCCGCCCCACCCGGGACGTGCTGAAAGCGAAGTGGTGGCCAAAAGCGGCCAGAGCCAGCCCATGAGCTGGGGTGGGGCGTTGATGCTCCAGGCCGCCGGGAGAAAGCCCCCCATGTCGCTTTCGATGGCGGCAATGTGCTTTTGCGCGCCAAACTCGCGGGCGTACGCCTTACCACCATCAATGCCGAACTCCTCGTTAGCAAACAGCACCGCCCGCACGGTGCGGCTGGGACGTACCCCCGCCAGCTTCAAAAGACGCATGGCCTCCAGCACGTGAACCGATCCAGCACCGTCGTCGTGGGCCCCCTGTCCCACGTCCCAGGAGTCCAGGTGGGCACCCAAAAGCACGATTTCCTCGGGCCGTTTTTCCCCGGGGATTTCGCCAATGACGTTATGGGCTACGGTTTTGCCACCGGTTTTGCAACCCAGCTCCAGGCGCAGCACCGGTATTACCCCGGAACTGACCAGCCGCGCAATCCAATCGGCGTCCTCTTGGCTAATGGCGGCAGCGGGGATTTGCGGCTTATCCTCTTCGTAGTGCAGCATGCCGGTATGGGGGGTGGCCAAGCTGGCGGTGGCCAGAGAACGCAAAAGCATGGCTTTGGCGCCAAAAGCCGCGGCGCGGGAGGCCCCCTGCGAGCGAATCCTCGAGCCCGCCCCGTAATCCTGGGGCTTGGACATGGGGAAGGCGTAAAGCACGATGGCCCCCTGCACCTGCGGCCCCACCTCGTCCAGGCTCTTGACCACCACCACCGGCGCTTCCACCCCTGGGGTGCCCACCGAGCCCCCCAGGGCCAGTACCGGCAGCTCCCTTTGGGTGGGCTGGAGCATGAGCAAGCGCGCAGAGCCCCGCTCCCACACCGGCACCTCCACCGGTTGCAGCCGCACGTTTTCCAGGCCGTCCTGCTTCATGACCTCAGCGGCCCAGGAAGCGGCGCTGGCATAGGCTGGGCTCCAGGCTGGACGTGGTCCGATGCGATCGCAAAGGAAGCTCAAGCGCTCGTAGGCCAGGTTGCTGCTGCCGGCAAGGGCGGCAAAGTCCGGGATTGGCGTGGGGCTTGGCGCCTGAGCCCACAGTCCTGCCGCCAGAACCCACGAGGAAAAGCACACCAGCGTTTGTTTTTTGGTCATCCCCCCAAGACCTCCTCGCCGTCCTTCTACGCGCGCGGTGGGCTGAGGTTTCGCCTTATTCGTCGTCCGCCGGGTGCCAGAGGTTACGGCGCACGAGCTCCGCTTCGGCCGCCTGCAAGCCCGCCCGGAACTGGTCCCAGAGCTCGGGCGGCACGGTGACGCCTTTTTTGGTGGGCTTCAGTTGCCCATCGGCATCGGTGAAGTAAAGGCGGATGTCCACGTAAGTTCGCCCTTTAAACGTGGACACCGAGATCTGCATGGTTTCCTCGGGGTTTCGTGGAAAGCTTGCCATGACCTTTTGTTCATCCGGCACTTCCAGCCCTCCTCCTCCCGCAGTGTACCAACCTTCGGCAGGGGCCAGTATGCTAGTGGTGGAGGGCTGAGAGATGGCCAAGGAAGGCAAGGTGGTTCTCCCCCATGAGGTGGAGGCAAAACCCGTAGCCCGGGCACGGGGGGCATCCATGGCCGTGGTTTTGGGGCCGGAAATTGGCGTCCCCAACTTCATCACCCGCAGGTTTTTCCTGGCTCCCGGGGGGCGCATCCCCGAACACCGTCATCCCGACCTGGAGCACGAACAGGTGGTCATCCGCGGGCATATGACCATTGCCCTGGACGGTGAGGAGCACGTGGTGGGTCCAGGGGCCGCCGTTTTCATTCCCGCAGGGTGTGCCCACTGGTACGAAAACCGCGGGCAGGAGCCGGTGGAGTTCCTGTGCGTGGTTCCCAAGACCGAAAGCTACACCACCGAGTGGCTGGAGGAGCCGCCGCCCGGCGCCTACCTGCCGTAGCTGCGAAGGGAAGCGGTTTAGAATGCCCGCGGGAGGGGGCATGGAGCTTTTCTTCACCAACACCGCGGCTCGCACCGCAGAGCGCTTTACCCCGCTGCAACCCGGCGAGGTGCGCATGTACACCTGCGGGCCCACGGTTTACAACTACGTGCACATCGGCAACCTCCGAACCTTCTTGTTTGAGGATGTGCTGCGGCGCACGCTCAAGGTAGCCGGCTTCCAGGTCCGGCAGGTGATGAACCTCACGGACATTGACGACAAGACCATTCGCGGTGCCAACGCCGAGGGGGTAAGCCTGCGGGCCTACACCGACCGCTACATTGCCGCGTTTTTCGAGGACATTGATACCTTGCGCTGCGAGCGGGTGGAGTACTACCCGCGGGCTACCGACTTCATCCCGCAAATGGTGGAGCTCATTGCCCGGCTTAAAGAAAAGGGCTACACCTACGAGCTGGAAGGCTCCACCTACTTTCGCATTGCCGCTTTTCCCGGCTACGGTAAGCTTTCGGGGGTGGACCCCTCGCAAATCAAACCCGGGGCCCGGGTGGACGCCGATGAGTACGAAAAGGAAGATGTGCGGGACTTCGTGCTTTGGAAGGCGGCCCGTCCTGGGGAGCCCTTCTGGGACACTCCCTTTGGACCGGGAAGACCAGGGTGGCATTTGGAGTGCTCCACCATGGCCATTGCCCTTTTGGGCGAAAGCATTGACATCCACGCCGGCGGGGTGGACCTCATCTTCCCGCACCACGAAAACGAAATTGCCCAGTCGGAAGCAGCCACAGGCAAGCCTTTCGTCAAGTACTGGCTGCACTCCGAGCACCTGGTGGTGGAAGGGCAAAAGATGGCCAAGTCCGCCGGGAATTTTTACACGCTGCGGGACCTTCTGGAGCGGGGGCACGACCCCCTGGCCATCCGTTACCTTTTGATTTCCGTGCCGTACCGGCAAAAGCTCAACTTCACCTTTGATGCCCTTCACGCTGCGGAAGCGGCGGTGAGCCGCATTGGCAACACCCTTCGGCGCTTGCACTATGCGCCAGCAGCCGGCGGTGAAGGCGATTTGCCGGTTTCCGCTGCGTCAGAGTTTGTGGCGGAGTTTGAAAAGGCCCTGGGCGACGACCTCAACACCGCCCGCGCCCTGGCGGCCCTGCACACCTTTCTCACCAAGGTGAACCAGGCTCTGGATGCCGGTGGTCTTTCCGCCGAAGCCATGAGCGCCACCAAAGCCGCGCTGCGCCTGGCCAACGGAGTTTTAGGCGTGTTTCCCGAGGTGACCACCGAGGAAACCGATGCGGAGGTGGAAGCGCTTATCCAGAAACGCGCGGAAGCCAGGGCTCGTCGGGACTTTGCCACCGCCGACGCCATTCGCAAGCAGCTGGCCGACCGCGGCATCATCCTTGAAGATACCCCCCACGGAACCGTTTGGCGCCGGGTAGGGAAGAGCTAATGCCCGCTGACGTTTTGGAGGAGCTGCTACTGTTGTGCCGCGCCGCCGCGGAAGCCGGCGAAGATTGGCGCCGCCGGCTGGAGCGGGAGTGGCTGCCGCATACCATTGCAGCCAACGAAGCCAGGGTGCGGCAGGCACTGGCTTCCTGGAAGGGGTTTGCCCCAGAAACCCGGGAGGCCTTGGAGAACGCCGTGCTCGCGGCCCTCGACGAGGCCATGGACCAAGCCGGTTATCGCTAGCTTCAAGGACTAGGCTTGTGGGGTTTGCTGGCGCAGTTTCTCGTTAGCGGAACACTTCCTTCAGGAAAGCAAAGCACGCTTCCCACGCTCGCCGGGCCACCTCGGGGTTATACGCCGCCACCCGCCCGGGCTCGGTGCCGTTAGCGGGGTTCGTGAAACCGTGAACCGCACCACCGTAGGCCACGAGCTCCCAAGATGCGTTGGCCTTACGCATTTCCTCCACGAAGGAGACCACCTCGGTCCAGGGCACGGCCGGATCGTCACCGCCGTGAAGAACCAGAACCCGAGCTTTGATTTTTCCAGCTTCCGCGGGTTGCGCCGTCCCAAGCCCCCCATGAAAGCTCACCACCCCGCGAAGGTCCGCGCCGCTACGGGCCAGCTCTAACACCCCGGTTCCCCCAAAGCAAAAGCCAATGGCAGCCAGACGCGAGCTGTCTACACGGGGGTGCTCGGCCAACACGCGAAGGGCCTGGTTGAGCCGCCGGCGGAAGGTGGCCGGATCGTTTTTAAAGCTCGAAGCCAAACGCCCTGCTTCCTTGGGATCGTTGGTGGTGGTGTGGTTGCCGTAAACATCCGCCGCCAGCGCTACGTAGCCTTGCTCGGCCAGCCTCCTGGCTTGTTCGTCGGCGAACGCTACGCGGCCCCACCACTCGTGGACCACCAAAACACCCGGGCGCTTTCCGGGGGCTGCGTCGTCGTAAACCAGAAGGCCCACCATCGAAACCTCGCCGTCCCGATACTTCACCTCTTCGCTGACGATCTTGGCGTAAGAAGGGATCGCGGCAAAAAGTCCCAAGAGGAGCACAACTGTCGGTCTCATAGAAGCCTCCTTTGTTTCTAAACCGCAAGCGCCTGCGGATTCTTCCGTGGGCAAGTGGTATCTTAAGCACCCGAATGGGAGGTTGTGTGGGACGCACCTTTTACATCACCACGCCGATTTACTACGTGAACGATTTGCCGCACATTGGGCACATGTACACCACGGTGGTGGCCGACGTGCTGGCCCGCTTCAAGCGCATGCGGGGTTTTGAGGTTTTTTTCCTCACCGGCACCGATGAACACGGACAAAAGATCGAGCGCGCCGCCCGCGAGCAGGGAATCCCGCCGCAGGCGCTGGCCGATCAGGTGGTGGGGCGTTACCACGAGCTGTGGCGGGAGCTGGCCATTACCCACGATGACTTCATCCGCACCACCCAGGAGCGGCATAAAGCCGGCGTGCGGGAGCTTATCCGCCGCATGAGCGAAGCCGGCGACATTTACAAGGCCAGCTACGAAGGCTGGTACTGCGCGGGTTGCGAGTCCTTTTACCCCGAAACCCAGCTGAAAGACGGCCGTTGTCCTGACTTTGGGCATCCTGTGGAGCGTCTCGCCGAGGAGTCTTACTTTTTCCGGCTTTCCGTCTACCAGGAAAAGCTTTTGGCCTTTTACCGGGAAAACCCCGACTTCGTGCGCCCCGCCTCGCGCTTCAACGAGGTGGTGCGCTTTGTGGAAGGAGGCCTCAAGGACCTTTCCATTTCCCGGGCTTCCCTGCGCTGGGGCATTCCCTGGCCGGGGGACGACCGCCACGTGGTTTACGTGTGGGTTGATGCGCTCACCAACTACATTTCCGCCTTAGGTTTTGGTTCCGAAAACCAGGACCGTTTCCAGCGCTTTTGGCCTGCGGATCTGCACCTGGTGGGCAAGGACATCCTGCGCTTTCACTGCGTGTACTGGCCCGCGTTCTTGATGTCTGCGGGGTTGCCGCTTCCCAAGCAGGTTTTTGGGCATGGTTGGTGGCTTAAGGACGAGAAAAAGATGTCCAAGAGCCTGGGCAACGTGGTGCGGCCCGATTACCTCATCCGCCAGTTCGGGGCCGACCCGTTGCGATACTTCTTCCTGCGCGAAATGACCTTTGGCCAGGACGCCAGCTTTTCCGACGAAGGCTTCCTATCCCGCTACAACGCCGATCTCGCCAACGGCCTGGGCAACACCTTTGCCCGGGTAATGGCCATGGCCCGTCGCTATTTTGACGGTAAAACCCCGCCGGAAGCTTGTGGGGAAAGCACCTTGAGGGCCAAGGCTGAGGAAGCGGTGGCTCGGTACCTGGAAAGCATGGAGGGTTACGAGTTCCACCGGGCTTTGGAGGCGGTTTGGGAGGTTTTATCGGCGGTGGACGGCTACGTCACGGAAAAGGCTCCGTGGGGTATCTTCAAAGCGGAAGGTGCCTCAGGGCGGCTTTCCCGGATCATGTACAACTGTTTGGAAAGCCTGCGCCTGGTGGCGGTGATGATCAGTCCGGTCATGCCGGGCACGGCAGACAAGGTTTTTGCTGCATTGCCAACCGATGAGCCGGGGAGAAAGCAACTGGCGTGGGGTATGCTGCCGGTGTCGGCCGCTTTAGGTCCCGACCAGGGGCCGTTGTTTCCCAAGGTGGACGACAAGGCCTTTTTTGCGGAGGTCAAGGTGAGCGAACAGGTAAGTGAGCAGGGAAGCACCCAGCAGAGCGAGCTGGTTTCCATTGAGGAGTTTGCAAGAATCAAGCTGGTGGTGGGCAAGGTGGTGACCGCCGAGCGTGTGCCCAAGTCCAAAAAGCTGGTGCGTCTGGAGGTGGACTTGGGGGAAGGGCAGCCGCGGCAAATTGTGGCCGGCATTGGCGGCTCGTACCAACCTGAGGAGCTTGTGGGCAAACTCATCGTGGTGGTGGCCAACCTCAAGCCGGCTACCCTCATGGGCGTGGAGTCCCGGGGGATGCTTTTGGCGGCCACCCTTCCCGATGGTTCGCCGGTGCTTTTAACGCCGGAAAAGAACGTGCCTCCGGGTGCCGGGGTGAAGTAAAAGGTGATTGCCAAGCTCCCCTACGGGCGCGGTTTTGTGGCGTGCGACTTAAGGGGATTGCGGGTTTTTGAGCTCAAGCCGGCAGCACCCAGGGGGCAAAATCCGGAGCGACTGGTGGCCGAGGCGCTGCAAAAGCCGCTGGGCTTGCCACCCCTTTCGCAACTGGCTGCGGGTAAAGCAGGTGTGGTCATCCTGGTCCCCGACGTCACCCGCAAGGCCCATCTGCCCGTTGTTTTGCCAGCGGTGTTTCAAGAGCTTGCGCGGGGAGGTGTAAGCCCACAGCAGGTGACGTTGCTGGTGGCCTGTGGCACGCACCCTCCGGTGCACCCGGAGGCCCTCCGGGAACACCTGGGGCTGTTGCCCCCAGGGGTGAGTGTGGTCCAGCACGATTCTCGCGACCAAGGGCAGCTGGTGCGGGTTGGGGAGTTGACCGATGGTACGCCGGTGCGCTTGCACCGCCTGGCGGTGGAAGCGCCGTTGCTTTTGAGCATCTTCACGGTGCAGCACCATTACTTTGCCGGCTTCGGCGGCGGGCCGAAAATGGTCTTTCCGGGGGTGGCCGGGTACGAGGAAATCCAGATAAACCACGGGCGGGTTTTGGACCTGTCGGTGGACCCCCCACGCCTGCACCCCCGGTGTCAGCCGGGGGTGCTGCAGGGCAACCCGGTGGCCGAAGAAATCCTGAAGGTGGCAAAACTTCGGGCCGCGGACTTCAGCCTGGGTCTGGTTTTGGATCAGGCGGGTCAGCTGGCCTGGGCCAGCGCCGGCCTATGGCTTGAGGTTTGGCACGAGGACATCGCCACGGTGCAGGCGTGGTATGAGGTGGAGGCGGGTCCGTTTTCGCGAATTGTGGCCAGTGCCGGTGGCTTTCCCACGGATCACACGCTCATCCAGGCCCACAAGGCCTTTGATGCCGCCAGCCGTTTCTTCAGCGAAGGGGGGGAAATCCTGCTGGTGGCTGAGCTTGGCGGTGGCCCGGGCTCGCCGGCAATGGAGCCTTTTTTGGATGACCCGCAACCGGAGGTCATTGCCACCAGGCTGCGGCATCACTACGTGCAGTACGGGCATACAACGCTGCGGATTGTGGACAAAACCCGGCGTTTTAAGGTGCATCTGGTAAGCCAGCTTGATCCCGGGGTAGCGCGGCAGCTGGGGTTCCACCCCGTTCCCAACCCGCAGGAGGTCCTCGATCGCTGGCGGGAGGAAGCTCCCGGGGATACCGTTGGGGTCATGGCTGGAGCGGCCGTGTACCCGCGCTGGACCCAAGGGGAAGTGCCGTGCCTCTCTTGATTTGGAGTCGCTTTGCGTGTACTTTCCGCACGCCTCGCGCGGCGCGGGGCATGATGGGGGAAGGAGGGGAAGATGCCCAAACACCTGGTTCCAACCAAGCTCTTTTTTACCCGGGGGGTGGGAAGCCACCGGGAAAAGCTGCAGTCCTTTGAGCTAGCCCTGCGAGATGCAGGTATTGCCGCGCTGAACTTGGTTTCGGTGTCGTCCATTTACCCGCCGGGTTGCAAGATCATTTCCCGGAAAAAAGGGGAAGCCCTTCTCGAGCCGGGGCAAATTGCCTTTGTGGTTATGAGCCGGGCGGAATCCAACGAGCCGCACCGCATGATTGCTGCCTCGGTGGGCGTGGCCGTGCCCCGGGACAAGCGCATGTACGGCTACCTTTCGGAACACCACGCCTTCGGCCAAACCGCCAAGGAAGCCGGCGACTACGCGGAAGATTTAGCAGCTTCCATGCTGGCTTCCACCCTGGGTGTGGAGTTTGACGAGGATCAATCCTGGGACGAAAAGCGGCAAATCTGGCGCATTTCCGGCAAAATCGTGGTCACCCGCAACATCACGCAGTCGGCGGTGGTTAAACCCGACGGCCGCTGGACCACGGTCATTGCGGCCGCAGTGTTGCTGTTTGACTGAGGCTTTCGGCGGTTTTCCATGGAAGAACGCTACGCCCCTTACCTGAGCTTTTTGGGCCTCCCCGAAGAGTTAAGGCCAACCTCGGGTCCTAAGGTTGGCATTCTCCCGGTTCCTTACGACTTAACCACTTCCTACCAGCCTGGCGCCCGCCGGGGACCGATTGCCATTCTCGAAGCCTCCACCCATCTGGAAACCTACGACGAAGAGCTGGAGTGGGACCCTTCGGCTTTTTTGCAGTTGGAAACCCTGGCGCCGGTGGTGCCCGATACTTCAGGCCCGGAAGCCACCATGAGGCGAATTTACGCGGTGGCCTGCGAGGTGTTAAAAACCCACGATTTCCTCGTTGGTTTGGGAGGGGAGCACTCGGTCAGTTTCCCCCTGGTGAAGGCGGTGAGGGAAAGGCATCCCCACGTGGGGGTTTTGCAGCTGGACGCCCACGCCGACCTGCGGGAAAGCTTTGAAGGCTCCCCCTACAACCACGCCTGCGTCATGCATCGCATCTTGGAGCTGGGCTTGCCCACAGTCCAGGTGGGTATCCGCTCGCTCACCGCCGAAGAGCACGAGCTCATCAAGGCGGGCAAAGTGACCACAATTTTTGCACCGGAAGCAGTTCAGCAGCCGGTGCAGGAGTTTCTCCCCAGGGTTTTAGCGGCTCTCCCAGAGGAGGTGTACGTCACCGTGGATTTGGATGCCTTTGATCCCGCCATCATGCCCGCCACCGGCACCCCCGAACCCGGTGGGCTTTCCTGGTACCGGGCCTTGGAAATCCTCCGGGAGGTTGCCAAATCCAAGCGCATCGTGGGCTTCGACGTGGTGGAGCTGGCCCCTTTCCCCGGCCTCGTGGCCCCCGATTTCCTCGCCGCCAAGCTCGTCTACAAGCTCTTGGCCTACAGCTTTTTCTCCTGGGGTCCTTCGTCCCCGTAAACTTTTTCTTCCAGAAAGTGTGCGCCGGCGGCGTCATCTTCCAAGTCGCGGGCGTCGGTTTTTTGCTGGAGGAATTGCCGGTAAAATTCGTGCTGAATCACTGCGCGCATGACCTCGTTGGTGCCAGTCCAAATGGTAATGAGGCGCACGTCGCGCAAAAGCCTTTCCACCGGGTAAATGTTGGTATAGCCAATACCGCCGAGGATTTGCATGGCGTGGTTGACAACGGTCCAGGCGGTGTCGGTGGCAAACATCTTGGCCTCGGAAACCAGGCGCCGGACCAGGGAGGGGTCTTCGCCGGCATCCACCGCTGCTGCTGCTCCCTGGTTGAGGGCGCGGGCGGCGTCGAGGAGCGTGAGGCTTTCGGCAATTTTGAAGGAAACGCCTTGAAACTGGCGGATCTTTTGCCCGAAGGCCCGCCGGCGGTCGGCGTAGCGGGCGGCAATTTCGATGGCAGCACGACCCATGCCCACAGCACCACCAGCAGAAGTGAGCCGCTCGGGGATCATCATTTGGTGGAAAACCTCCGTACCCCGGCGAATCCCTGCTTCACCTCCCACCACGTTTTCCACCGGCACCCGGCAGTCCCGAAACACCAGACGACCGGTGCCTCCGCCGCGGGTACCCATGAGGCCGTAAACGTGATGGACCTCCACCCCAGGCCCCCGTTCCACCAGGAAGGCGGTCATTCCTTTCTTGGGATCGGGTTCGTCGGCCAGGCGCCCGTAAATTAAAAACAAATCTGCCCCTTCCGCACCCACCACGAAACGCTTTTGCCCGTTGAGGATGAAGCTGTTGCCGTCGCGGCGAGCGGTGGTTGTGGCGCCAAAGAAATCCGAGCCCCCTCGCGGCTCGGTGAGCCCTTCGGCCACCGCCAGCTCACCTTTGAGCATGGGCACGAGGTAGCGCTGCTTTTGCTCCTCGGTTCCGAACACCGCAATGGCTTCGCCCACGATGGAAACCAGCGACCACAGGCAGGCGAGGCTGGTGCCCAGAACCCCTACTTCCTCCAGCGCCACCATTTCCACGGTCCAAGGCAAACCACGACCGCCGTAAGCTTGCGGGAAGCGCAACCCCAAAAGGTTACGCCGCCCGGCTTCCTGCAGGAACTCCCGGGGGAAGACCACCTTTTCCGCGTCCATGTCCAAAAGCAGCTGCCGGGGCACGGACTTCACGAAATCCCTCATTTCCTTGCGAATGGCCTGCTGCTGCGCACTTAAGGTTTTGTCGGTGAGCATGGAGGAGCACCTCCCAGAGGCTATGATACTCACGAGAGCCCAGCGCTTGGCAAAGTGGAGACGTTACCCCGTGGGTAAAAGGTTGGGAAAACCGACGGCCAAGGGGGAAAACCGAAAGGCCCCGGGGAACGTAAAAAAGCCTTAGGAGGACCGCATGCTTCACCAGGTTGGTTTGCTTTTGCTAACGGCGGCAGCCCAGCAGGGTGCGCTGGAGTCACATCGCCTTCCGCCGCCGGTGTACCAGATGACCATGGAGGTCACGGTGAACCCCGAAGACCGCACCTTGCGGGGCAGGGAAGTGCTGCGCTGGCAAAACACCGCCAGCCAGCCCACCGACGAGCTGCAGTTTCACCTTTACTTGAACGCCTTTGCCAACGACCGCAGCACGTTTTTCCGGGAATCCGGGGGATCGTTGCGGAACATTGGCATGCCCAAGGACGGGTGGGGGTTCATCGTGGTGGACGGGATCAAAACCGCCGATGGCCACGATTTAAAGCCAACCGAAGAGTTCCTGCAGCCCGACGATGGCAACCCCGACGACCGCACGGTGGTGCGCTACCGGCTGCCGGTGCCGCTGGCACCCGGTGAAACGGTGACGCTGGAGATCAATTTCCACGGCCGGCTGCCCCGGGTTTTTGCCCGCAACGGGATTCACCGCGATTTCATCCTGGCTGCGCAGTGGTTTCCCAAAATTGCGGTTTTCGAGGATGCTGGTGTGCGGGGACGCCAGGAGGCCGGCTGGAACTGCCATCAGTACCACGCCCACAGCGAGTTTTACGCCGATTTTGGCAACTACGATGTGACCGTGATCTTGCCTGTCCGCTATGCCGGAAAAATTGGCGCTACCGGCAGAAAAGTGGAAGAAAAGATTGAGGCCGACAGGGTCACTGCGCGCTTCGTGCAGGAAGGGGTAACGGATTTTGCCTGGACCGGCGACCCGCGCTATGTGGTAGTGGAGGACTTCTTCGATCCCAAGCGGGATGTGCCAAGAGAAAAACAGCAAGAGCTGGCAAGGCTTTTGGGTGTGCCGCCGGAGGAGCTCAACCTTTCGCCGGTGGCCATTACGCTCTTGCTGCAACCGGCTAACCGCGCCCAGGCGCAACGGTACCTTGAGGCGGTTAAGGTGGCCATGTGGGGGTACGGGTTGCGTCTGGGCGCTTATCCCTACCCGCACATTACGCTGGTGGATCCGCCCCGGGGCGCCATGGCGGCCGGCGGCATGGAGTACATGACCTTCATCACCCTGGGCACCCACCCGCTTTTTAACCTGCCTTTCTTTCGGGAAATTCGCTCGCCTGAAGGGGTCACCATTCACGAGTTTGGCCACAACTACTGGATGGGGATGATTGCCTCCAACGAGTTTGAAGAATCCTGGTTGGACGAAGGAATCAACAGCTTTTACGACATGATCATCATGGACGAGGTCTACGGCGCGGAGCAGCGTTTTTTGGGCTTGGAGGTTTCGGCCTTCGAGAGCAACCGCGCGCCTTTGCGCCCGGAGCAGTACTCCGACCCCATGGTTCGGGAATCGTGGAAGTTTCGGCCCGGGACTTACGGTTTTCATTCCTATCCGCGGCCGGCGGTGACCCTCAAACACCTGGAGGGCTTCGTGGGCTCTGCGGCTTTCCATCGGGCCATGCGGCGTTTCTTCCGCGAGTGGCAGTTTCGCCACCCATCCAGCGAGGATTTCATTAAGGCCTTTCAGGAATCTGTGGGACAGGACCTTTCCTGGTTTTTCTCGCAAGCTTTTTATTCCCCGGCCGCCCTGGATTACGGGATACGCAGCGTGGACTGCAAAAAGCTAGGCAAGCAAAAGGGGTACGTTTTTGGCAACGGCGAGCCCACGCTGGCACCGGCTGAGAAAGAGGAGAAGGGCAGCGAAGACAAAGCCCCGTACCGTTCCCAGGTGGTGCTGGAAAGACTGGGGGAGTTTGTGCACCCGGTGGAGGTGGAGCTGGTGTTTGCCGATGGCAGCCGGCAGCGCCACCGGTGGGACGGGCGGGAAAAGTGGACGGTCATTGAAGTCGTCACGCCTTCCGAGCTGGTTTCCGCGGAAGTAGACCCCGATCACATCATGGCCTTGGATTGCAACCGGCTCAACAACAGCAAGCGCGTGGAAGCTTTGTGGACACCGGTGGCCAAAGCGGTGGTGCACTTCATGTTTTGGGTGCAAAACGTGTTAAGCCTTGCGGGGCTTTTGGGGTGAGTATGAAATCCATTCACGTGTTTTCCGAAGGTTTGCGGCAGGCAGGTAAGCGGCCCAAGCTGGTACTGGTGCTTTACCTGCTGCCGTTCGTTGGAGCTCTGGCGCTTTCTCTGTTGGCATGGGCAAGCCTTGCTCCCGCTCTGGATCATTCCTTATTTGCCCAGGAGGTGCTTGCGGGGCGGTGGTTTGGCGTCTGGCAGGATTTTGCTAAAAGCCCGGAAAACCACCTGTCGTTGGTGGTTGGTCCCGGTCTGGCTTTGGCGGTTTTTGCAACGGTAATATTGCAGGTACTGCTTTCCGCCGGCGTCATCACCTCGTTATTTGGCGGCCGCGCCGCTCGCGGTGGGGATTTCTTCAGCGGTATACGGCATTTTGCCTGGCCTTTTTTCCGGGGTTTTCTTTGGTTTTTCATTGGGTTTGCCCTAGCGGCCGGGGCTTGTGGGGTGGTGATGCAGAGGTTTTTCAAGCTTGCGGAAAACCAGGCCGATGCCCGCTGGGATGTGGTGGGCGTGCTGGTTGGCAGCTTGCTGTTTGCCTTGCTTTACGTGCCCTTGCGGGGAGCGTACGAGCTTTCGCGAATGGCCGTGGTGCGTCACGGGGACAGGAAAACGCTGCGGGGTTTTTTCCGGGCCCTGGGCTCGGTGCTGCGGCATCCGCTGCTGTTTTTCCCGCTCTATGCGGCTTTCTTGGTGACGATCCTTGCCCTGCACGGTGCCTTCGGCCTGGTGCGCTCCGAGTTTACCGTCAGCAATTGGCTTGGAATTTTCGCGGTGGCCCTGACCCACCAGCTCGTAATGGCGGTGCGGGCTTTTCTTCAGCTGGGCTTTCTGGCGGCAAACAAAGAGATCTACCTTGTGCTTGGAGAAACGCGTTACTGCCAACCAAAAACTCAAGCTTTGCAAGCTGTAGCGGAACCGTCCCCGGTGGAGGATGTTTTTGCCTAGCCCTCCGGTGGGTTTGGGACCCTGGGTTGTGCCTGAGACGGAGTTTCGGTAGTCTCCCCGCGACTGGGAGGGGTAGGGGTCCTTGGAGAAAGCGTACTTAGCCCTGGCCGATGGCCGTGTGTTCCATGGGTTCATGCATGGGCCGGGAGAAGCCTCCGGGGAGGTGGTTTTCAACACCTCCATGTTCGGCTACCAGGAGATGCTCACCGATCCTTCCTACCGGGGCCAAATTCTGGTGTTGACCACCCCGCACGTGGGGGTGGTGGGGACCAACCCCGAGGATTGGGAAAGCCGCAACGTGTGGGCGGCGGCTCTGGTGGTGGCGGACCTGGTGGCCGAACCTTCCTCCTGGCGTTCCCGGGCCAGCTTGCCGGAGTTCTTGGCGCAGGCGGGGGTGCCGGTGGGTTTCGGGTTTGACACCCGGGCGTTGGTGCTTCACCTGCGCCAGCACGGCAGCCTGCCGGGGGTGTTGGTGGCGGGGGTGGACGCCCCGCGAGCTCAAGCTTTGGCCCGCAAGGCCCGTTCCACCGACGGTTTGGATTTAACGGGGGAGGTGAGCACCGGTGAAATCCAGCGCTTTTCCGAGGGTCCTTGGCGACGGCGGGTGCCCCCCGGTCAGGTGCGGGTGGGCGTTCTGGATTTTGGGGTGAAAGCGTCCATTTTGCGGGAGCTGGTGGCGGCGGGAGCCGAAGTGCTGGTGATCCCGGGAAAGCGCGGTTTCGACGCCATGCCTGAAGACCTGGACGGGCTGGTGGTTTCCAACGGTCCCGGAGACCCGGCGGCGGTGGCCCACGCGGTGCGCTGGCTGGAGAAAAACCTGGGGCGCCTTCCGATCCTTGGCATTTGTCTTGGGCACCAGCTCTTGGGTTTGGCGCTGGGGGGCCGCACGTACAAGCTCAAGTTTGGGCATCACGGGGCCAACCATCCGGTGCGGGACGAACGCACCAGGGCCGTGTGGATTACCTCGCAAAACCACAACTACGCGGTGGCGGCGGAGAGCTTGCCCTCGGAGGTGCAGGTGACCATGGTCAACCTCACCGATGGCTCGGTGGAGGGCTTGCTGGCCCCTGAGGTCTGGGCCGAGGGGATTCAGTTTCACCCTGAGGCCGGTCCGGGGCCCCACGATGCGTTGGGGGTTTTTGGCCAGTTCGTGCAGAGGTGTCTTGCCTTTCGGGAGCAGAAGCGGTGAGAAGGGTAGACGTGCGCAACGTGCTGGTGGTGGGGGCGGGGCCGATTCGCATCGGTCAGGCCTGCGAGTTCGACTACTCGGGCGTGCAGGGGGTGCAGGCCCTCAAGGAAGAAGGTTTGCGGGTGGTGCTGGTGAACTCCAACCCCGCCACCATCATGACCGATCCGGAGCGGGCCGATGCCACCTACGTGGAGCCCATTACCCCGGAAATCGTGGCGCAAATCCTGGAACAGGAGCAGTGCGACGCTTTGCTCCCCACCCTGGGCGGACAAACCGCCCTCAACGTGGCGGTGGAGCTGGCCAAAAGCGGGGTGCTGGACCCACTGGGGGTGCGTCTCTTAGGGGCCTCCCTTTCCGCCATTCAAACCGCCGAGGACCGGGAGCGTTTCCGGGAGGCCATGCGCCGGGCGGGTTTGCCGGTCTTGCCTTCGGTGACCGTCCATTCGCTGGCGGAAGGGGAGAGGGCCCTGGAGCTGGTGGGGCTGCCGGCCATCCTTCGCCCATCCTTCACCCTTGGCGGGCAAGGGGCAGCCGTGGTTTACAACCGCGAAGAGTTTGCCGGGGCTTTGCGGCAAGCCTTAGCCGCTTCGCCGGTGGGCGAAGTGCTCATGGAGCGCTCGGTGGAGGGCTGGAAGGAGTTCGAGCTGGAGGTCATGCGGGATTGGGCCGACACCGTGGTGGTGGTGTGCTCCATTGAAAACCTGGACGCTATGGGCGTTCACACCGGGGACTCCATCACCGTAGCTCCAGCCCTCACCCTCACCGACAAGGAGTACCAGCTCCTGCGGGACGCAGCTGCCACCTGCTTGCGCACGGTGGGGGTGGAGACCGGCGGGGCCAACGTGCAGTTTGCGGTCAACCCGGAAAACGGGGAGTGGGTGGTCATCGAGATGAATCCGCGGGTTTCTCGCTCCTCAGCATTGGCTTCCAAAGCTACCGGCTTTCCCATTGCCCGCATTGCCGCCAAGCTGGCCCTGGGTTACCGGCTTTGCGAAATCCAAAACGCCATTACCCGCTCCACACCGGCGGCCTTTGAGCCGGCGCTGGACTACGTGGTGGTCAAGGTCCCGCGCTTTGCCTTCGAAAAGTTTCCCCAGGTTCCCGACACTCTTGGCACCTCCATGAAATCGGTGGGGGAAGCCATGGCCATAGGCCGCACCTTTGAGGAAGCGCTTTTAAAGGCGGTGCGGTCCCTGGAGCGGGGCTGGGACGATTTGCTGGCGCCACCTTCCGTTTCGGCTTTGGATAGCGAAGCCCTTTTGCGACGCATCAGCATCCCCAAGCCGGACCGCCTCTGGGCGGTGGCGGAGGCCCTCCGTCGCGGCATGAGCGTGGAAGAGGTAGTCCAGGCCAGCCGCTGGGACCCGTTTTTTGTGCGGAAAATTGCCTCTCTGGTGGAGGCTGAAAAGACCTTGCTTCCCAGGGCTTCCACCGATCCCGAGGCGCTGGCGCAAGCCAAGCGGTTGGGTTTTGCGGACGGCACTATTGCCCGGGTGGCGGGCATTTCTGAAGTGGAGGTGCGGGAGTTGCGGAGAGCTCAGGGTTTGAGCCGACGCTACCGCAAGGTGGACACCTGCGCTGCGGAGTTTGCCGCCTCCACCCCGTACTACTACGGCAGCTTCGGTAGCTGCAACGAGCGGGAGGAAGACCCGCGCCCGCGGGTAGTGATATTGGGCTCCGGTCCTGTGCGCATCGGCCAGGGCATTGAGTTCGATGCCTGCTGCGTCCATGCCGTGGCCGGTCTGCGGCAAGAAGGCTTTGCCGCGGTAATGGTGAACTGCAACCCGGAAACCGTATCCACCGACTGGGACACCTCCGACCGCCTGTACTTTGAGCCTTTGGCTCTGGAAGACGTTCTGGAAGTGATTGAGCAGGAAAAGCCCCACGGTGTTCTGGTGCAGTTTGGGGGTCAGACCCCGCTCAAGCTTGCCCGGGCGCTTATGCAACACGGGGTGAGGATCCTGGGTACCTCTCCGGAAGCGATTCACCTCGCTGAAGATCGACAGAGGTTTTCCGCGGTGGTCAGAAAGCTTGGCCTGCATCAGCCGGAAGGTGAAACGGTGATCAGCTTGGCGGAAGCCGAACGGGCCGCCGCCAGGCTCGGCTACCCGGTTTTGCTGCGACCTTCCTACGTGCTGGGCGGCCGGGGCATGCAGGTGGTGTACTCGGCTGCCGAGCTGAGAAGCGTGTGGGAAAGGGAGCTGCGGGCCGAGCCGGAACACCCGGTGCTTTTGGACCGTTTTCTGGAGCGGGCCCTGGAGCTGGACGTGGATTTGGTGGCCGATAGGGAAAGCGTGGCCATTGCCGGGATTTTGGAGCATGTGGAGGAAGCGGGCATCCATTCCGGAGACTCCTCCTGCGTCATGGGTGCTTCGTCTTTGTCGCTGGAACTTTTAGCGGAAATTCGCCGGGTGGCCCGGCTTCTGGCCAGCGAGCTCCAGGTGGTGGGCCTTTTGAACCTGCAGTTGGCGGTGAAGGACGGGCAGGTTTGGGTCTTGGAGGCCAACCCCCGGGCGTCCCGTACGGTGCCGTTTGTTTCCAAAGCCACCGGCGTCCCCTGGGCTGCGGTAGCCGCGCGGGTTTGCTGTGGTACCAAGCTCAAAGAGCTGGGGTTGGGCGACGGCAAACCGCAAGCGGTAGCCGTAAAGATGCCGGTGTTTCCCTTTGATCGCTTCCCGGGAGCTGACCCCATTCTGGGCCCGGAAATGCGCTCCACCGGCGAGGTCATGGGGCTGGGGGCGAGCTTCGGCGAGGCGTTTGCCAAGGCAGCACTGGCGGCGGGCCTGGATTTGCCCAAGAAAGGGAACGTGTTTCTTTCCCTGGCGGGCCCTGACAAGCCCCGGGCGGCGGCTTTGGCCTCTCGCTTCCAGGAGCTAGGCTTTGGCTTGCTGGCCACCAAGGGGACCGCTGCGGTCCTGCGGGAGGCGGGCTTTTCTCCCCGGGAGGTGAAGAAGGTTTCCGAGGGGCGCCCGCACGTGGTGGACCTCATGGTCAACGGCGACATCCACCTGGTGGTGAACACCGCCACGGGTGGCCGCGCGCACCAGGACGGGCACCTCATCCGTCGGGGCGCCCTGGAGCACCGCATCCCCTACGTGGCCACGGTCCCCGGCGCCTTTGCCGCCGCCGAAGCCATCGCTTGCCGGGAAATCCGCCTGCGACCCCTCCAGCGCCTGGACTTTTCCCATCTCTAACTCCGACCCTCAAAACCCTGGTAGGCTGCCATTCAGCGCGGTTTTCGGAAAACCAATGCGGAGCTTGCACTAGGGGTGCTCTTCTGGCCCCGGCACCTTCCTCAGCAATTTGCTTTGGGGCATGGGTTGGGCTACACTTCGCTATCTCTAGCCGGAAATGAGCTGGAGTGGGAGTGAAGAATGACAGCAAAACTTGAACACGAATGGGAAATCGAGCTGCCGGGGACCAGCGCCCAGGAGCTCTTGGCAGGTTTGGCCGCCCGGGACCGGGTTTTTGGGCAAAACGTGACCCTGGAGCCCGAGGACGACCCGAAAAACACGGTGGAAGCCTGGCTGGGTTCTTCCGATGCCCTAGACGGCAAGGTGTACCGCCTGGCGGTGTACGCCGATCTGGAGGGTCCCGAGGAGTACCTGGAAGCGGCCCGGGATGCGCTCATGGACCTGGTGGACGAGCAGGTGGCCGAGGCCCAAAAGGACGCCGCTGGCGCCAAGGTTCTGGACCGCAAGCCCAGCTCCGAGGTTTCTTTTGAGCTGATCTCGGAGGAAGAGGAAACGCCTCAGCTAATCCTCCCCGAGTGGCTGGCGCCGGAAGAGGCGGATTTGCCTTGGGGTTTTCGCCCGGTGACCAAGGACGGCAAGCCCTGGCCCGATCCGGAGGTGCTAAAGGCCCACGAGCGGGTCGTGCTGGTGCCGTTTAAGGGGGAGTACATCCTCTACTCGCTGCCGCCGCTGGAAGGCTAATTCCTTTTTCTACTGGCGAAACCCGCTGCGGCTGCCACGTGCTTTCGAGCGTTTCGGCCGCTGCGGGTGATGTGTGTCTTCAGGGAAGGGGCTTTGCTTAGTGAACGTCTCTAAGACACCGGCAACGCTGCGCCCAGGGTACGGGGAATCCGAGCAATTACGGCGGAAAAATGTGGTGCCGGAGGCGGGATTCGAACCCGCACGCCCTTTCGGACAGGGGATTTTAAGTCCCCGGCGTCTGCCATTCCGCCACTCCGGCGCCGGGTGAAGTTTAATTGACAAAAACGGCACGGTCTACGGCTGCGAAAGGCTTTGGGCCGGGTACAAACCGGGTTCAGCCCCGCAAGATGGCGGCAATGTCGCCCACCTGTCGCAGGGTCTCGGCGGCTGGCCCACTCACCACCTCCACGCTGCCGCCGGCTTCAATGACCCGGTGGCTGAGGCGATCCACAAAGGCCTTGACGTGGTGCAGGGTGTTGCCGCACTGCGGGCATTTTTCTTCGGCCATGGTGAACAACCCCCCGCACTCACCACACTCCTGGCCTTCCACCGAGAGACCCCGGACATACACCAGCTTCCACACCGGCTTGGTGTTCACGGCGTCCAAGGTGGCGGGAAGCCCGGCTACCGCTCGCCCGCCCTTCCTCACTTCGCGCAGCAGGTCCCGCACCAGCTCCAGCTCCGCCACCCGCTCCAGCCGCTCCTGAACCTCCGCGGTGCGCTGCAGGATTTCTTCGTGAGTGGCGCTGATGGGCAGAGGCAGGATTTCCACCAGGCGCCCCTGGAGACGCTTGGGAAGCAAGCGGGCCAAAGCGTTGGCCACTTCGTTGTTGCCGCCCAGAACCAGGCGGTCCACCTCCAGCTCGTCCACCAAGCGGGAGAGCTCCTTGGCCACAGTTTTCACATGGGCGGAAACGCTTTCATCGTGGTGGCGCTCCATGCGCGATTGGGAGCGAAGCTTGTCGGAGGAGGGGGAGTCCGGGCGCGGTGGAATAAAGGAAACGAGGTCCTTGTGCTCCTCGATCTCGCCTAAAAACACCGTGAACAACCGGGCCCGTTGCGAGTCCACCAGCACCACCGCGTACCGCTCGTACTCATCCAGCGCCTCCACCAGCGGACGGAGCATGGCCCCGCGGGTCCAGTATGCCGCCGGGGGAAGGGCAAGCTTGAGCACGTTACGGAAGGTAAAGCCCAGGCGCCGGTGGCGGAAGAGGACCAGCGTTTTGCCGGTGGGTTCGACCCTTTTGACGATGTCCTCAACTTCTTGGGCGGTGGTTACCAGTTCTTCGTCACCGGGGTGTTGTGCGATGAGCTGCTTGAGCATGTCTTTAAGCTGGGTTTCAAAGCCCCTTTTGCGGTTGGCGGGTTTGGATTGGTCAACGTCCAAGTAAACGGTGAGCGTGTTTCCGGGGGCTTGAGAAAGCTTTTGCAGTTGCTCGATGTCACGGTGGCGGATCATGGCTTCCTCCTCCTTTACCCAGTATAGGCGGTGTGGCAAGCCCCGGTGAGGCAGGCCAAGAGGATCCCGCAGGCTACGGCCACGTTCAGGGACTCCACCCCGTGGGCCAGCGGGACGGTTACCGAATGGGTCACGCCAGCGGCAAGCTCGGGGTCCAAACCCTGGCCCTCGTTGCCTAAAGCGAGCACCAACGGCCGCTGGGGTTGCCACTGCGAAAGCGGCGTGCCACCGGAAGCCGCGGCAGCTACCCAGCTGTAGCGGTTGCTGGTCCAGTGCCGAAGCCGCGTAAATGGAAAGTCGCGAAGCACGGGGAAAAACAGGCTTGTTCCGGCGGAGGCCCGCAGCGCCTTGGGAGAAAAGGGGTTGGCGCAACCCGGCGAGCAAACCACGGAGGAAGCCCCCAGCGCTGCGGCTACCCGCACCACCGCGCCCACGTTGGCAGGGTCCTGCACGCGATCCAAGTACACGATGAGGTCCCCCTGAGGCTCTTCCCAGTGAGGCACTGGAAACACGGCCACCACGCCCTGGGTGTGCTGGGTGGGTGCCAGGCGCTCCAACACCGAAGCGGGGAGCTGGAAGCAGGGGACCCTGGCCGAAAGACTTGCAAGCTCGGGATCATGGGTTAGCGCTTGCGCAACCTCCTCGGAGGCAAAAACCGCTTCGGGGGAAAGGCCTCGCCGCCATAAATCGCGGATGAGTTTCAAACCGTCCACCAGCGTGCGGTGCTCGTCCTTGCCTTGAGCGATGCTGCGCAACGCCGCCACACGGGGGTTGTGCTTGCCTACAGAGGTCCACGCCATAGGCTTAGTTTGCCACGCACGGCCGGGTTGCGCGGGACCGCCGGGTGTGGGAACATAACAGAGCATGGCACAGGAACGCTTGCTGTGGCCGCCCCGGAACTTGGCCGAGGAACTTCCCCGCAAGGTGAGCGGTTCGCTGGCGGTGCTGCCGCCAGCGGTGCTTTTGCATGCGGCTCGGGCTGCCAAGAGGGACCTGCGGCTTTCCATGCGCGAGCTGGATTCCGGGCAGGTGGTGGTGCTGGTGTTCCGCCGGGGCGAACCCACCATGGTGTTTTCCCCTGGGGATGGCCGCTCGGTGGGGGAGATGCTGGTGGCGGCGGGGCTCCTGGATGAGGTACAGCTCGCCAGGCTGCTGGAAGAGCGGCGCGCTTCCTCGACCTCCCTGGAGCGGTTGCTTACCGAACGGGCCAACCTCACCCACGGCGAGGTCCAGCGCTTCCTGGACTACCAGGCAAGGTTGAGGCTTTTGGATTGCTTGGCCTGGCAGCAGGGGTTTTTCGAGCTTGCGGAGTACACCGGCGGCGGCGAGACCACTTACCGGCTGCAGTTGCCCAGCATTGAGGCCCTCCAAAACCGCGCCAAGAGCCGTGCCGAGCGCTTGCCGCGTTTCCTTGGAAGGTTGCCCTGTGCCCCGGCCCATGTGGTGGTGCGGCGCAAACGGGGCGCTGAACCTCCGGCCACAGGCTTGGCCAGGGAAATCTTTGAGGTTTTATCCCAGCCGCTGTTGCTCCCGCAGCTCATGGCCCGCCTTCTGGTGGACGACGATTTGGTGCTGGAGGCCGTGCTGGACCTGGTTTCCGCCAAGGTGCTGGTCATGTATCCCCGCGTGGAGCTGGCGCCCATTTCCATGTCCCAGGCGTCCTCCGGGGATCTGTGGGCCAGCCAGATGGTTTCGGAAATCCTCCTGCGCTTCCGGGGCGGGGACAGCGGTGGTTTGGTTCGCAGTTTGTGGGTGGTGGTGGTTTCGGCGCGGAGCGAAGAGGCCACACGCCTGGTGGCCAAGATGGGCGGGGAGCAGGTGGAGCTGGTGTTTCACAACTCGGAGCTTCCGGTGGCGCTTTTGGCGCGGTCGGTGGCGGTGGGACCCAACGCCCGGCTGCACCTTCTGGCGCTCCAGCCGGACATCCTTTCGCCGGCCGCACTGGCGGGTGTGTTGGGCCGCTGCGACGCGGTGGTTTTGGTGCGCACCTCGGCTAGCTCGGAAGAGGAGCAAAAGCTCGCCAAGCTCCGGCAAATGGCCGAAGGCGCAGGCTTTGGCTGGCGACCGCTCATCGTGGGTTGGGATCAGGGGGCTTCCTTCCGTCCCTGGCAGGAATACCCGGAAGCCGTGCTGGCGGTGCCTTCCCTGGGCGACGCCGATCCTCAGTGGCTGGCGAAGAGGCTGCTGGAAGCGCTGTTGGCAGCCGCTTCCGCGCGCCATTAGTAAGCGCAAAGCTTTTCGCGATTGCTTCCAACCCGGTGCTACCATCCACGCCGTGGGCAACGACATGATCCTCTGGGTTGACTCGGCGGCCAAGCTGCAGCAGGTGTGTAAGGAGGCGAGAGCCGCCGGCGTGGTGGCGGTGGACAGCGAAGCCGACTCCTTTCACTCCTATTACCCCAAGGTTTGCCTGGTGCAGCTTTCCTTTTCCGGGCGCCATGCGGTGGTGGATACCTTAAAGCTTTCCCCCCAGGAGCTGGCTCCGTTGGGTGAGCTTTTGGCGGATGGTCAAACTCTCAAAGTGCTCCACGGGGCTGACTACGACCTGCGGATGCTGCAAAAGGACTTTGCCTTCCACCTTCGAAACCTGGCGGATACGCAAGCCGCGGCGCAGGTTCTGGGCGAACCGCAGACCTCCCTGGCGGCTTTGGTGAAAAAGGAGCTGGGGTTCGAGCTGGACAAATCCCAGCAGCGGGCCGACTGGGCGCTTCGCCCCCTTTCTTCGGAAATGCTGCGCTACGCCGTGGACGATACCCGCTACCTGGAAGCGCTTCTTGGAAAGCTCAAAGCCCGCTTGGAAGCCATGGGGCGCCTTGAATGGTGGGAAGAGGAATGCCAAGCGTTGGAGCAGGTGGCTTACCAGCCCCCGGACCCGGACCCCTGGGCCTTTTTGCGCATCAAAGGGGCGAGGGCGCTTTCCGCAGAGGCTTTGGGACGACTCAAGGTGCTGTGGGAATGGCGGGAAAGCGTGGCTCAGGCTCTGGACGTGGCCCCGTTTCGGGTTTTGCCTTCGGATTTGCTATTGCGGCTGGCCCTGAACCCACCTTCCGATTTTTCGGAGCTGGTGCAAACGCCAGGGATGCCACCGCGGGTGGCCCGGCGTTGGGGAGCGGCGATCCTCCAGGTGCTGGCTCAGGCTTCAGAGGTGACGCTCCCGACCGCGAGCCCCCGTCCCCGCCCCGATGAAGCCAGGGAGCGCCTGGTGAAGAAACTTCGAGCCGTTCGCGACCAGCTGGCCCAGGTGCTGGCCCTGGACCCGGGTTTTCTGGCACCGCGGGCAAGCCTGGAAGCGGTGGCGGATCGCCGCCCGGAAAACGACCAGGCATGGTTTGAATGCTTAAAGAGACGCTGGCGGGTGGCGGTGCTGAAGGAACCGCTGGGAAAAGTGCTGGCGGAAACCTAGAGCCGTGTCGCTCATTACCGAAGAAGCCATCGTGCTTGCCCGCTACCCTTTTAAGGAAAAATCGGCGGTGGTGGTGTTCCTTTGCCGGGGGAAAGGGGTTATTCGGGCCGTGGCGCGGGTGGCCCGGGGGAGAGGCGGGGGCGGCGTGGCGCTGGAGCCTTTAGCCAAGGTGAAGGTTGCGCTTTTCGTTTCCCCGCGGCGGGAGCTGGCCACGGTCAACGAGGTTGTGCTGGAGCGCTCGGCTTTGGACCTGGCGGCGCGGCCGCAAGCTTGGGCGGCAAGCCTGGTGGCGGCGGAGCTGGCGTTAGAGCTGTGTCCCCCGGGAACCAGCCAAGAGGCCTTCTTCCGCCTGCTGGAAAAAACCCTGCTTTGGCTGGAAGGAGGAGCGGATCCAGAACTTGCCGTGGCTTACGTGCTCATCTGGTCGCTCAGGCTCGCCGGCGTGCTTCCTGATTTGGCGACCTGCGCGCTGGGCGGCGAAGCGCTGGAAAACGGTGCGGTGGTTTTTGTGAGGGATGTGGGGTTTTGTTGCCCCATCCACAGCACCGGAGGGGTCACGCTCACCGCCAACTCCCAGCGTTTCTTGAGGGAAGCTTTGAAAAAACCTCTGGACCAAGTAACCGCCAAACCGGGCCCGGAGCTTATCCCCACGTTGGTGGCTCTCTTAGAGCATTTTCTGGAGAAGCCCTTGCGTTCCCTTTCGGTCTTTCGGCAGCTGGCAGGCCCAGGAACGAGCACCTGCTAGACTTTCCGCCGGGGGAAACATGGGTCGCGTCGTTCGCATCGGCAACGGGCAGGGTTTCTGGGGGGATTCGCCGGACGCCGCTTACGAGCTCATCACCCGGGGACCGGTGGACTACGTAGGGCTCGACTACCTAGCGGAAGTCACCCTCTCCATCATGATGCGCCAAAAGCTCAAGGACCCCACCAAGGGCTACGCCACGGATTTTCTAACCCTGCTGCGGCGCGTTTTGCCGGAAATCATGGCCCGCAACGTCAAGATCGTGACCAACGCGGGAGGCCTGAACCCCCGGGCGTGTCGGGAGGGGATTTTTCATCTCGCGGAAAAGCTTCACGTTCGCGGGCTCAAAGTAGGCATTGTGGAGGGGGACGACCTTTTGCCCCGCCTGGATGATCTTTGCGGCGCCGGGATTCATTTGACCCATATGGAAACCGGCGAAAAGCTATGCCAACTGCCCAAAGACCAGGTGCTTTCCGCCAATGCATACCTAGGGGCGATGCCGGTTGCTGAAGCCTTAAGGCAAGGAGCGCACATCGTCCTGGCTGGCCGCATTACCGATACCTCCTTGGTTTTAGGTCCGCTGGTGGCGGAGTTTGGGTGGGGTCCCGAGGACTGGGACCTTTTGGCCGCCGGCACCGTGGCCGGCCACATCGTGGAGTGTGGGGCCCAGTGCACCGGCGGGAACTTCTCCCGGTGGTGGGAGGTTCCGGATCTTTGGGACGTGGGTTATCCGGTTTTGGAGTGCCACGAGGATGGCAGTTTTGTGGTGACCAAGCATCCAGGCACCGGCGGTTTGGTAAACGTAGCTACGGTTTCCGAGCAACTGCTTTACGAGATGGGGGATCCCACCGACTACATTACCGCCGATTGCCGGGTTGACTTTACCTCCATCCAGCTGGAAGAAATCGGCGAAAACCGCGTTTTGGTGAGCGGCGTCAAGGGCAAGCCCCACACCGGGCTTTACAAGGTTTCCGCCTCCATCCGTGGGGGCTACAAAGCTGCGGGGCAGCTGGTGATCTCCGGGCCCCGGGCGGTGGAAAAAGCCAAGCTTTGCGCTGAGCTGGTCTTTCGCCGGCTGGAAAAGGCCGGGGTCTCCTTTCCCCCGGAAGATCGGGTGGTGGAGCTTTTAGGGACCGGCGTTTGTCACCCCGGGGTAGCTCCTACTCCCCAGGACTTGCCGGAGGTGGTGTTGCGCATTGCCGTGAAGAGCGATGACCGGAGCAAAGTCGAGCGCTTCGGGATGGAACTGGCACCCCTCATCACTTCGGGTCCCCCTGGAGTCACGGGTTTCTCGGGTGGACGGCCAAAACCGCAGGAAATCGTTTCCTTTTGGCCCGCACTGGTGCCTCGAGAGCAGGTGGATCCCTTCGTGCGGGTGAGCGTGGAAGAAATTTAGCGGCGCTTTGCCCGCTTGCGCGCGTAACGGTAACCGGCAAAACGCAGGCCCGGCCTTGACATTCGCGTGTTTGTCTTGCGCCAAGAGTCACAACCTGATAATCTCAAAAACGCCAACATCGCGGGCGAGGAGGGCGTATGAAGCGGGTAGGCATTGTGGGTTACGGTTCTTACATACCCCGGAGACGCATACGCGTGGGGGAAATCGCTAAGGTTTGGGGCGCCGATGCCGAGGCTTACGAACGGGGGCTGGAGCTGGTGGAAAAATCGGTGCCGGGCCGGGATGAGGACACCATCACCATGTCGGTCACTGCCGCGCGCCGGGCCTTGGCCCGGGCCGGCATTGACGCCAAGGAAATCGGTGCGGTTTACGTGGGCTCGGAGTCCCACCCTTACGCCGTCAAACCCTCGGGCACGGTGGTGGCTGAGGCCTTAGGGGCAACGCCGGAGGTCCACTGCGCGGACCTGGAGTTTGCCTGCAAGGCGGGAAGCGAGGGGATGTTCTTGGCGGCGGCGCTGGTAAAAGCTGAGGAGGTGAAGTTTGCCTTAGCGGTGGGCGCCGACACCTCGCAAGGCGCACCCGGTGACGCCCTAGAGTACTCCACCGCTGCGGGTGCTGCGGCCTTTATCTTCGGCAGTGAAAACGTACTGGCCACCCTGGACGCTCAGTGCTCGTTCATGACCGACACGCCGGATTTCTGGCGGCGGGAGTACATGCACTACCCCCGCCACGCCGGGCGTTTCACGGGGGAACCCGCCTACTTTAAGCACACCCTGGGGGCCGCGCGGCTTTTGATGGAAAAAACCGGAACCAAGCCGCAGGATTTCGCCTACGCTGTTTTCCACCAGCCCAACGGTAAGTTTCCCATGCGGGCCGGCAAGCTCTTGGGCTTTACCCGCGAACAGCTGGAGGTGGGGAGGCTTTCCCCTTGGCTCGGCAACACCTACTCGGGGGCTTCTCCCATGGGTTTAACGGCGGTTTTGGATGTGGCCAAGCCAGGGGACCGCATCCTCATGGTTTCCTTTGGCTCGGGGGCGGGTTCGGACGGTTTTGTCTTTACCGTGACCGAGCGCATTGAAGAGGTTCGCCATTTGGCACCCGCCACCCGGGAGCAGCTGGACCAAAACAAGATGTACGTGGACTACGGCACCTACGCCAAGCTTCGCGGCAAGATCCGCTTGGGTCGGTGAGGGGGTGGACCATGAGGGAAGTGGCTGTGACCGGCATTGGGCTTTCACCCTGGGGGGAAATGTGGGAGCACTCCCTGCGCTCTCTGGCCACCCAGGCGGCGCTGGAGGCGCTTAGTGACGCGGGGGTGGAGCACGTGGATTCCCTGGTGGTGGGTTCCATGTCCTCGGGTTTGTTTGTGGAGCAGGAGCACCTGGGGCCGCTTTTGGCCGACGAAATGGGAATGGCCGGGGTTGGCGCCACACGGGTGGAATCGGCGTGCGCTTCCGGGGGTGCGGCTTTGAAAGCCGCGTTTTGCGAGGTGGCCTCGGGGATGGCCGATCTGGTGCTGGCGGTTGGGGTGGAGAAGATGACCGACGTTTCCGCGGAGGAGTGCACGGCAGCGCTGGCCACCGCTGCCGATGCGGAGCAGGAGGTGTTTTACGGGGCCACGTTCCCGGGGCTTTACGCGATGATGGCCCGCGCCCACATGGAACGCTACGGCACCACCCGCGAACAACTGGCCTGGGTGGCGGTGAAGAACCACCGCCACGGGGCCCTCAACCCCCGGGCCCAGTACCGGCAGGAGATTACCGTGGAGGAGGTTCTGCGATCCTCCAAGGTGGCCGAGCCGCTCAACGTGCTGGATTGCTCGCCAATCACCGATGGGGCAGCAGCGGTGGTTTTGGCCGAAGCGGGGCTGGCCAGGAAGCTTGCTCGCGGGAGGCCTTTGGTGCGCATCGCGGGGATTGGCCAAGCCACGGACCGCATGGCCCTTCACGCCCGTGCCGACCTCACGACCTTGCCGGCGGTAACCAGAGCGGCAGAAAGGGCGTTTGCCATGGCCGGCAAAAAGCCCGGTGACGTGCACGTTTTGGAGGTGCACGACTGCTTTACCATCGCCGAAATCATGGTCCTGGAGGCCATGGGCTTTTGCCCACCAGGGGAGGGGGGAAAGCAAGCGCCCAGCGGGCGCACGGCTTTGGGTGGGGAACTTCCGGTCAACCCTTCCGGGGGGCTTAAGGCCAAGGGCCACCCCGTGGGCGCCACCGGTATTGCGCAAATCGTGGAGCTTGTCACCCAGCTGCGGGGCGAAGCCGGGGCCCGTCAGGTGGCTGGGGCCAAAGTGGGCTTGGCGCAAAACATGGGCGGCACAGGCGCATCCTGTGTCGTCACCATCTTGGAGGTGGCATCATGAGCGGCTTGCATCCGGCCCGCTTGCGGCGGGAGTTTCCAGCCCGTTACCGGTTGCAGGGGAGTCAGTGCGAACGCTGCGGGCAAAAGCATTTTCCCGCAAGGCTGGTGTGCCCAAGCTGTAAGAGCACAGCCTTACGTCCCTTTACCTTTTCACCGGAAGGCAAGGTGCTCGCCTGCACGGTGATCCACGTGGCTCCGGCTTCCCACAAGCAGGAAGTGCCTTACGCCATGGCGGTGGTGGAGCTGGCCGATGGGGTACGGCTCACATGCCAGGTGGTGGATGTTTTGCCGGAGGACGTGCGGCCCGGAATGCCGGTGCGTTTGGAGTTTCGGCGCATCCAAGAGGACGGAGAGGCGGGGCTCATTGCCTACGGGCATAAGGCCGTTCCCGCCTGAGGGCTTAGCGCAAGCAGGTTTGGGAGCGGCCGCCGTCCACGGGGAGCGAAACCCCGGTAATCCACCCGGCCTTGTCTGAGGCCAAAAACGCAATGGCTTCGGCCACTTCCTCGGGCTGACCCACCCGCCCCAGGGGGTGGGTGGTGAGGGAGTGCTGGAGGAACGCCTGGTAGGAAGCTTCGTCCATGCCCCCCCGTCGGTGCAGTTCGGTCACCACCACCCCCGGGTTCACGGCGTTCACCCGCACGCCCAACGGCCCCAGTTCCAGCGCCAAGCAGTGGGTGAGCTGATCTACCGCGGCTTTCGACACGGCGTAAGGGGCAATCCCCGGGAACGCGCGGATTCCCGCCACCGAGGAGAGGTTCACAACGCAGCCCCGGGTTTCCTTGAGGTAGGGGAGGGCTTGGCGGGTGAGGTCCACCAGGCTCAAAAGGTTGATCTCCAGCATTTGGTCCCAGGTGGCAAGCTCGGTTTTCTCAAAAGGACCCGAACCGATGATGCCAGCGTTGTTGACGAGGATGTCCAGGCGACCGAACACCTTCACCACCGAGTCCACCAGCCCGGCCCGTGCTTTTCTGTCACCCAGGTCGCAAACGAAGACGTGGGCGTTGGGCAGCAGGGCCTTGACCTCTTCCAGCCGCTCCCGATTGCGTCCTACCAGCGCCACCGCGGCCCCTGCCTGGCCCAACCGCACCGCCGTGGCCTTGCCAATGCCGCTGGAAGCTCCGGTGACCAGCGCAACCTTTCCCGCAAACTCCTGCTCCATGGTTCCTCCCTTACACCGTTCGTTCCCAGCTTCGCAGCACTTCGTCCCAGATGCCCTGGGCTTTCAGCAGGAAAACCACCGCTTCCCGCACGGCCCCTTTCCCCCCAGGGGCGGGAACCACCACATGAGCCCGCGCCCGCACCTCCTCGGGGGCATCGGCGGGGGCCAACGCCAGCCCCGCCAGAGAAAACACCGCCAAATCGGGGATGTCGTCGCCCATGTAGGCCACCTGCTGAAAATCCAGTGCCAGCTTCTGGCAAAGGCGGGCAAAATCGCCGGCTTTGTCCCGGCTTTCTTCCACCACCAGGTCGGGGTCCACGCCCAGATCGTGAAGCCGGCGGCGGAGCACCGCGCCCCCCCGACCGGAGAGGATCCCCACGCGAATGCCAGCGTTTTGCGCCAGCTTCAGGGCAAAGCCGTCGCGGGAAAAGAACACCTTGACGCTTTCCCCTTGTCGGGTGTAGTACAGCCGGCCATCGGTGAGCACGCCGTCCACGTCCAAAATCAAAGCGCGGATCTTTTGTGCACGTGCTAACAGAAGAGGATCACCCGCCACGTTGCCCCCACGGGCCATATCCTAGCGCATTGAAGCTCCTGGGCGTTTTGCCGTTGTTTTCGGTGCGACGTGCACGTGGGCTTTTCGCAGCTGCTTTTTTGTGGGCCCGGTGCTCTCGCGTTTACAATGCCGGCGATGCCGTGGTTAGAGGTCAACCAGCTGGCAGTGGCTTTCCCTACCCCCGGCGGTGTGCGGAAGGTGGTGGACGGGGTTTCCTTTGCCCTGGAGGGGGAAGAAGCCCTGGGCCTGGCGGGGGAATCGGGGAGCGGCAAGACGCTGTCCCTCATGGCCTTGGGTGCTTTGGTGCCGCCGCCGGGCCAGGTGGTGGGGGGAAGCGTCACAGTGGATGGGGTCAACGTGCTCGCTGCCAGCGAGGCCCAGCAGCGGAGGATCCGCGGCGGGGTTCTGGGGTTTGTCTTTCAGCACCCGGCGCTGGCCTTTAACCCGGTGCTTTCGGTGGGGCGACAGGTGATGGAAGCGGCGGTACTCCACGGGCTCGCGGCGTCACAGGCGAAAGCTCGGGCTTTGGAGCTTTTGGCGGCGGTGGGGCTTACCCCACCGCTGGAGTTCTTCCACGCCTACCCCCACCAGCTTTCCGGAGGCCAGCTCCAGCGGGCCGCGCTGGCGGCCGCGCTTTCCGGAAGACCCCAAGCGCTGGTGCTGGACGAACCCACCTCGGCCCTGGATCCGCTAGCTCAAGCCGCTTTTGTAAGCCTGCTGAAAGAGCTTGCGGAGCGTTACCGCTTGGCGCTCCTTTTGGCAAGCCACGATCTCTCGTTGCTTTCAGCGCTATGTCAGAAGCTGGTGGTGCTGGCGGCAGGGGAAACCGTGGAGGAGGGCCCCGCCACCGAGGTCCTGCAAGAACCCTTGCACCCCGCCACGGTTTTTTTGACCGGCCGAAGCCTTCAAGCTCGGCAGCAATTGGCCGAAGGGCAGCTCCCCGGGCTTAAGCCTGCTTTTGGTGAGGGGGCCGAAGAAAGGACAGAACGCCCAGCGCCAGCGGACAGCGAACCGCTTAGCTCGCCAAAGCCACCGCTGGAGCTGCCTGCCGTTTCGGGGTGCCGCTTTGGCCCTCGCTGCCCGTGGGTTTTTGACCGCTGCCTTCGCGAGCGTCCCGCCCTGGCGCCGGTGGGGGCAGGGCGGTTGGTTCGCTGCTTTCTGCACCACCGGGAGGGTGAGCATGGGTGAGGTGCTGCTGGAAGGCCGGAGGTTGCACCTGGCCTTTGCCCCCCGGGGTGGGAGGGGAGGACTAGCGTTTGGCCATGAGGGGGTGGCGGCGCTTTGCGACGTTTCCGTAGCGGTGGAGGCAGGGGAGGTGGTGGGGGTGGTGGGGGCTTCGGGGGCAGGGAAGAGCTCGCTGGTGAAGGTGCTGGCCTGCCTGGAAAGCGCCAACGCCGGTGAGGTTTACTGGCAAGGCTTGCGTGTGGATCACCTGCCCGAAAGCCAGCGCCGCCCCTGGCGCCACCTGGTGCAGGTGGTGTTCCAGGAGCCGGGAAGCTCCTTCAACCCCCGGCATAGCGTGGGCTTTGCCCTGCGCGAAGCCCTGCACCGGTCAAAAAAGCGATCAGAAAACGACGAAGCTTTCCAGCGGGAAAGGCTGGCCCAGCTCTTTTCTTTGGTGGGCCTTCCCTTTTCCGAAGAGGTGCTTGCCCGGCGCATCTTTGAGTTTTCCGGTGGGCAGCGGCAGCGCTTGAGCTTGGTACGGGCCCTGGCTGCCGAGCCAAGAGTCCTGCTGCTGGACGAACCGGTGGCCTCGCTGGACGTGCCGGTCCGCCGGCGGTTTTTGGATTCGCTGGCGGAGCTGGTGGCCAGCACCGGCCTGGCTGTGCTCCTGGTGACCCACGACCTGAGCATCCTGGACGGGCTGGCCAGCCGCGCGGTGGTGTTGCTTGCGGGGCGGGTCGTGGAGGAAGGTCCCTGGGGCGAGGTGAGGCGCTCGCCCCTGCACCCTTATACCCGGGCTCTGCTGGACGCCTCGGAAAACGTGCTGGGCTTTCGCCATTTTTTCGTGCCGGCGCCTTCCGGTTGTCCCTTTCGCCTGGCCTGCCCATGGGCCTCTCCGGCGTGCCTCGCCGAGCCCCGCTTAGAGGCTTCAGGCGAACGCCGGGTGGCCTGTTTTCACCCGTTGTCCGGAAACATTTCTCGTGAAAAACTCGTACAAACCCAACGTGAGGGAGGTTGACGTGGCTGGAAACCGATTCTTTCCGCTTGTGCTTTTGGCTGTTTTTGCTATCCCCGGTTCCGCTGGGGCCCAACAGCAAGCCGTGGAGACAACGTCCGGCACGCAGGTTCGCGGGCAGCGCCTGGCACCCGAACGCCAGCTCACCTTGAGCTTGCGGGAAGCCACGGAAATGGCCCTGAAGCACAACATCAACCTGGAAATCTCTCGCCTCTCCTTGGCTTCCGCGTCCCAGGGGGTGCTGGCCGCCAGCGGGGTGTTCGACCCTTTTGTCAGGGTTGACTTTTCCGAAAGCTCCTCAGAAAGCCCGGCCACCAACCAGCTGGTGGGGGCCCAGGTGAACAAGCAGGACCGTCGTAACTTCAACCTCAACCTGGGTACGCTTTTGCCCACCGGTGGCCAGGCGACGGTGGGCTGGACCAACACCCGCAGCAAGACCAACTCCACTTTCTTCTTCCTCAATCCCTCGTACAACTCGGGCTTGACTTTTTCCTTGAGCCAGCCGCTATTGCGCTCTTTTGGCACCGACGTCAACCGCGCCCGCATCGAAATTGCCCGCAAGAACCGCCACTTGAGCTTGTTGGACTTTGAACGGCTGGTGATCACCACCCTCCAGCAGGTGGAAAGCGCCTACTGGAACCTGGTGTACGCCCGGGAAAACCTGAAGGTGAAGCAGCAGTCCCTGAAGCTCGCTCAGGACCTTCTGGAGCAAACCCGCATCCGCGTGCGGGTGGGCACATCGGCTCCCATTGACATCGTGCAGTCGGAAGCCACGGTGGCCGCGCGGGAGCAGGACATCATCATTGCTGAAAACGCGGTGCAAGCGGCCGCGGACAACCTCAAGATCCTGCTGGGGTTTGAAGATCCCCAGGACTTCCTGGCGGAAATCGTGCCCACCGATAGCCTGCAGGCGGTACCGGAGCCTGTGGATTTCCAGAAGGCCGTGCAAACCGCCTTGGAGCGGCGCCCGGAGCTGAAAGCCAAGCAAGTACAAAGCGAAATCGTGGAGCAAAACCTGCTCCTGGCACGCAGCGCGCTTTTGCCACAGCTGGACTGGGGCGTGAACTACGGGTTTGTGGGTGTGGGGGGGACGTTCACCCAGCGGGATTCCCGCACCGGCCAAATCGTGGCGGTGATCCCCGGCAACTGGGACGACGCCCTCAAGCAAATCCGCGACCGGGACTACGCCCAGTGGTCCACCACCCTAACCTTTAGCTACTCCCTGGGCAACAACCAGGCCAAGGCGCAGTTGGCCCAGCGTCGCTTTGAGCTGGCGGCCGCGCAACAGGCCCTGGCGGCCCAGAGGCAGTCGGTGATTGCCGAGGTCCGGGCGGCCGTCCGCAACCTGGAAGCTTCGGCCAAAGCCATTGCCGCGGCGGTGAAGGCCCGGGAGTTAGCCGAGCGCAACCTGGAGGCCGAGCTTAAGAAGTTCGAAAACGGCATGTCCACCAACTACCAGGTGCTCAAGATCCAGGAGGACCTGGCTGCCGCGCAAGTGGCCGAGCTGCAGGCGCGGGTGGCCTACCGCCAATCCATGGTGGCCTACCAGGTGGCGGTGGGGACGCTCCTGGACACTATGGGCATTCAGCTGGCCGACACCGTTCCTGAACCCGAGGTCCACACCTACTGGAAGGACGTGCCGTTCCTCCAGCTTTCCCACTGGACCAGCGAGGAAAGGTAAGGAGGCAGGTATGGAAAGCAACCCGCTTGCGGAAAAAGCCTCCGTGGGTGAGTTCTCGGGTAAGGCCTTGGGCCGGGTGTTCCGATGCTTTACCGAGCCGCGCGCGGTGTTTGCGGAAATTGCGGCGCGGCCCACGTTCTTCTGGGTGCTGCTGCTCACGGTGGTGCTGAGCCTTGGGGTGCAGCTGGTGCTGGCCCCGCGCATTGATATGGAAGCCACCGTGCTCCAGGGGATAAGCCGGGCCGGGAAAGAGATTCCGGAAGAACAGGTGCGGGAAGCGGTGAACACTGCCAACCGTTTCCGCACCTTTGGCGTGGTGCTGGCCCCTTTGGGTGCCTTGGCGGTGACCTTGCTTTTGGGGGGCGTGTACTTCCTGGGGCTAAAAGTGGCAGGCTCGGAAGCCGAATACCCACCGGTGCTTTCGGCGGTGGCCCACGCCGGTTTTCCGCCGGGTCTTACGCAGTCGGTTTTGCTTTCGGTGGTGGCTTCCACCCGCGAGCCGTTTCCCGCCCAGGAAATCCCCAGGCTCTTGAAGTCCAACGTGGCGGCGTTTTTGCCTGAGGATGCCCCCAGGGTGCTGTCGGCCCTGGGTGGTGTTCTGGATGTCTTCAACGTTTGGTACTGGCTGCTTCTGGCCTGGGGTTTGGCGGCGGTGGGGGGTGTGTCGCTGCGCAAATCCGCAGGCGCGGTCGCGGTGCTCTGGGGTGCCTGGGCGCTGCTTCAGGTGGTCCTGGCACTTTTAAGGTAAGCCCATGCGAAAGTTTGGCTTGGCCGTTTTGGCGGTGGTGGTTCTGGGGCTCATCCTCTTTCTTTCCCTCAAGGGCAACAACGGCAAGGGGGTGGCGGTGGAGGTGGTAGCGGTTTCGCCCCGCACGGTGGTGGCTAAGGTGAAGGCTTCCGGTAACATCAGCCCCCGAAAGAAGGTGGAAATCCAATCCAAGGTCATTGGCGAAATTGTGGCCCTGCCGTTTCGCGAGGGGGATACGGTAAAGGCCGGTGACGTGGTGGTGGAAATCGAAAAGAAGCTCTACCAGGCGGCTTGCGATCAAGCCCGGGCAGCCCTGGAGCAAGCCAGGGTGCAACTGGAGCGGGCGCAAGCTGAGCTGGCCAACGCCGAGCTGGAGGCCGCCCGCACCGAACGGCTCTTTGCCGAGGGTGTGGTCTCCGAGCAGGCGAGAGACCGGGCGCGGCTTTCCTTGGAGCAAGCGCAGGTGGCGGTGCGGGCCCAGGAAAGGGCCATTGAGCAAGCCAGCTTTGCCTACCGTCGGGCCCTGGAAGACCTGGACCGCACCACCATTCGCGCCCCCATGGACGGTGTGGTGATTTCGCGGCGGGCGGAGGTGGGGGAAACCGCCATCATGGGCACCACCAACTTCCCCGGCTCGGTGCTCATGGTCATTGGCGACCTCTCGGAGCTGGTGGCCGAAGTGGAGGTTCCGGAACGGGACGTGGTGCAGCTGCAGCTAGGGCAGGAAGCCGAGGTGAAGGTGGACGCCATCCCCGACGCCTCCTTTGCCGGCAAGGTGGTGGAGATTGCCTCTTCGGGCACCAAGGTGGGGGACGTGGTGAAGTTCAAGGTCAAGGTGGCCTTAAACCAGCCGGATGCCCGTCTCAAGCCGGAGATGACCGCTAAAGTGGAAATCACCACCAAGCGGGCGGAAAACGTTTTGGCGGTGCCGCTGCAGGCCGTGCAAACCCGCTTTCTGGACGACAAAGGCAAGGAGGTCTTCGGTAAAGCCACCGGTCGGGAGGTGGAGGTGGTTTACCTTTTCGAGCGAAGCCGTGCGGTCCGCCGGGAGGTGAAAACCGGGGTCCAGGACGAGCTTTACGTGGAAATCCGCGAAGGCTTGGCAGCAGGGGAGAAGGTCATCACCGGGCCGTATAAGACCCTGCGAACCCTCAAGGACGGCGATGCCGTGCACGAGGAAAAACCGGGAAAGAAGGGGTAGGAGGAACCCAGGCGGTGACGAACCTGAGCCAAACGTTGGAGTTCCGCGGCAAGGTGGTCGTGCTATGTTAGGGCTTGAAAGGCTTATTAGGGTTTAGCAATGGGCGCCGGCAAGGAGCGACGGGCATGAGCAAAATTAGGTACGTTTACTGGCAAGAAGACGATGTTTGGCTTGGCTACCTGGAAGAGTTCCCGGACTATTGGACGCAAGGTTCAACCAGGGAAGAGTTGGAGGAAAACTTACGCGACATTTTCCACGAGCTCACCAGCGGCTCGATTCCCTGCGTACGGAAAGTGGCCGAGCTTGAGGTGGCGTGAAGCGCAAGGATCTGATTCGAGAGCTGGAACAGATGGGGTGCATCCTCATCCGTCACGGTGCGAGGCACGATTGGTACCAAAACCCCAAGACCAAGGTCTCGCAGCCCGTTCCTCGCCACGGCGAAATTAAGGAAACGTTGGCCAGGCACATCATCAAGACGCTTAAGGGCGAAAACCCGCGCGGAGGGTCAAACGTCAATGAAGCTGGGGACGAGCCAAGGTAGGCAAAAAGGGGTAGGAGGAACCGCAGGTGCTCATCGAGCTTGAAAACGTCGTGAAGGTTTACGACATGGGGGCGGTGGCAGTGCAGGCGCTCCGTGGGGTGAGCCTCCAGGTGGAAAAAGGCGAGTACGTGGCGATCATGGGCCCTTCCGGCTCAGGTAAGTCCACGCTCATGAACATCATCGGTTGCCTGGACACGCCCACCTCGGGGCGCTATCGCCTTAACGGGCAGCTGGTCAACGAGCTCACCGACGATGAGCTGGCCCGCATTCGCAACCAGGAAATTGGTTTTGTGTTTCAAACATTTAACCTCCTGCCGCGAGCTTCCGCCCTGGAAAACGTGGAGGTCCCCCTCATTTATGCCGGTGTGCCGCGGGCGGAGCGGCACCGCCGGGCCAGGGAGATGCTGGAGAGGGTGGGGCTGGGCGATCGCATCCACCACCAGCCCAACGAGCTTTCCGGAGGCCAGCGGCAGCGGGTGGCCATTGCCCGGGCCCTGGTGAACAACCCCTCATTGCTTTTGGCCGATGAACCCACCGGCAACCTGGACTCCCGCACCGGGGCGGAAATCATGGAGCTCTTCGATCAGCTCAACCGCGAAGGGCACACCATCGTTTTGGTCACCCATGAGGAGGACATTGCCGCCCACGCCCAACGCATCGTGCGGTTGCGGGACGGCCAAATCCTGGACGACCGTCGGAAGGGTTAAATGTTCTTCGAAAACCTCCGCATGGCCCTGCGCTCCATTGCCGCTCACAAGCTGCGCTCGGTCTTGACCACCCTGGGCATCATCATCGGTGTTGCTGCCGTCATTGGCGTGGTCTCCATCGTTCAGGGCTTAAACTTCTGGATTGCCGGGCAGTTGGAAGGTGTGGGTGCCACATACATCATGGTTTTCCCCGAACGGGACCCCAACAACCCCGATATTGCCGGAAGGGAAGTGCAGCTCACCTACGAAGACGGGCAAGCCATCCTGGAGCGGGTGCCGGAAATCGTGGCCTTTACCCCCATTTACTTCCAGGGTGAGCGGGTGCGCTACGGCAAGCGCACGTCCACGCCGTTCCTTTTGGGTGTGGGCGCCAGCTACCAGGAGGTGGTCAACCACTGGGTGGCCCGCGGTCGCTTTTTTTCCGATTTGGATTTGGCCAACCACGCTCGGGTTTGCCTGGTGGGGGAAAAGCTCATAGAGGACCTGGGGCTCGGGGACGAGCCTTTGGGCAAGGACATCCAAATCGGGCGGGGGGTATTTACGGTCATCGGCGTGATGGAGCAAAAAGGGCAGTTCCTGGGTCAGGACCGGGACCGCTTGGTGATCATCCCCTTTTCCACCGCCCGGGAAATTTACGGTGAAAACGCCGCCAAGCAAATCCGCCTGGACTTCAAGGCCCGCTCCCCGGAAGACGTGGATCGTGCCAAGGACCTCATGACCGATATTCTGCGACGGAGGCACGGCTTGCGGGCCGACCAGGGCAACGACTTCCGCATCATGCTGCAGGAGGAACTGCGCAAAACCACCTCCACCATTTTGGGCGGCATTACCCAGGTGGTCGGAGCGGTGGTGGGCATTGCTCTCCTCGTGGGCGGCATTGGCATCATGAACATCATGCTGGTTTCCGTCACCGAGCGCACCCGGGAAATTGGCGTGCGCAAAGCGGTGGGGGCCCGGAGGCGCGACATCCTGATGCAGTTCCTCATCGAGGCGGTGCTGCTTTCCGCCATTGGCGGGGCCATTGGCATTCTCTTCGGCTGGTTTCTGGGCTTTCTGGGTGCCAAGGCCATTCCCGGCTTTCCCGCCGCCCACGTGCCCCTGTGGGCGGTGTTTTTGGGCTTTGGCTTTGCCTCGGCGGTGGGCATCTTCTTTGGCATTTACCCTGCCGCAAAGGCCGCTTCGTTGAACCCCATTGAGGCCCTACGCTACGAGTAGAGCCGAAAGCTTACCGGCAGGAGTAACCTAAGAGGCGGCTGCTGCCGCTCGCCCATCGGCAACTAGGGAGTAAATCCCGCCGGCGGTGAAGTGCACGACATGCTCTAAGAGCTTGTCCCCATACGCCCGAAAAAACTGTGCTTTCTTGGGCAAGAACCAATGAAGTTGCAAAACGTGAACCAGCTGTGCCACGAAGGAGTAGGCCACAAGCGGAACTTGAGCCTCATCCAATTCGGGCACAGCAGAAATCAGAGCTTTAGTTAAAAGCTCGTTTACCGGAGTCACCAATTCCCGTTGCATGACTTCCGTGGGCAAGAGCTGCTGTGCCATTTCCCGAAGCAAAAGCTGAAGACGAACCTCAGCCCTCTCCTCGGTAAGAAGAGGATCAAGGCAAGCCCGGGCAAAGGAGATCAACACCGCTTCCAGGGGAGGGCGGCCGTTGTGTTCCGTCAAGACCGCCTGAAGGGCGGCGATCCGCCGCTGGGCCAGCTCGCGGAAGGTGCGGACCAGCACCACCTCGTAAAGCTTTTCCTTACTACCGAAGTGGTAGGAAATGGCAGCCACGTTGCAACGGGCCCCCTTGGCCAGCTCCCGCACCGTGGTATCGGAAAAGCCTTTGAGCGCAAAAAGCTCGGCAGCAACCTCCAGCAACCGCTGACGGGTTTCCTCACCAACCGATGGTGCAATCACGCCCACCTCCTTTCCTGAGCGATCCTAATCAAACGATTGCTTTAAAGCAAACGGGAAAGCCGAAAGTAAGCTGCCCCCTGGCAAGGGGGCGTTGTCTTAGCGAAGCAGAGGCTGCAGCACCGCCACCCGCCAGGCTTCGGCGCAAGCCCATTTGAGCAGCACATCAGCCACGCAAAGCGCAAGGCCGGCAAGCCACCAGCGCCGGTTGCGCTTGAGCGAGGCAAGTCCGCCACCAAGAAGGGGCTCGCTAAACGCCACACCCAAAAGCAAAAAGCCCACCACCCGCAGCAGGGCCCAGGGGTGCCATCCGGCAACAAGGGCCCAGGGAGTTTGGCTCAAAAGCGCCAGGCCCCCGGTGTAGGCACCCATCCAGCCGAAAAGCACGGTGGCTAAGGCCAAGCCGCCCAGGCCTCCGGTGGCCAGCGTGAGCAGCAGGAAAGCGCTCAGGTGAGTGAGGTGCTGGGGGATAAAGCAGGAGGGTGTGCTTTCACAGCCCACCCCCGTTTGCACCCAGGCCAGCATGCCCTGGGCGTAGGTTTGCGCTCCCGGGAAAAGCCGGCCACACAACCCCGGCCAGCGGGTTTCCAGTAAGCCCAGGGCCAGGGCGAAAGCTCCAAACCACGTCCCCACCGCCAGGGTTGCTGCCATGCGGCGTCCTTTCCCCAAAAACCAACACAGAGCGGCCCAGGGAGGGGCAGCTAGCATCAGAACCAAAAGCCAGCGCATGGCCGTATTGTGATCGGCTTTGCCGTGGTGCGCTAGCTTTTCCCAACGGCGTGGGCGCTACAATGGCTTCTGGAGCGAAGACCTCAAGGAGGACGATCTTATGGAGCTTGCCAAGCTGTTTTCCCAGGAAGGTGGAGAGGCCCTGCGGGCCGCCATCAACGCCCAGGAGCGGTGGCAAAAGGAAGCCGCCGGTTGGACGGCGGCTCTGGGGTTAGTGGTGGAGCAAAGCGCGGGCAGCCAGGCTTTGCTCGTGAAGCTGGAAAACGGCACCTGCCAGGAGATCCGGCCGGTTGCTGAGGCCGAGCTGGAGCAAGCGGATTTCGTCCTCAGGGGCAGCGAGTCGCTCTGGCGGGGCATCCTTTCCGGGCAGGTGGATCCGGTGGGAGCGGTGTTCATGGGCAAGCTGAAGGTTACCAAGGGCAACGTCATGGCGCTTTCGGCCCGCACCGGTGCAGCCCGGCTGCTTCTGGAAACGGCCAAGGGCGTTCTCGAGGGCCTGGCGTGAACCCCTGGGAGGCCTCTTTCTCGGTGGAACGACAGCAGCGCGTGGTGATAGTGGGATCGGGGCTGGCGGGGCTCAGCTGCGCCCAGGCCCTCCTGGCAAAAGGCGTGGCGGTGACCATCCTCACCCCCGGCTACCTGGGCCGTGACGGTGCCAGCCAGCGGGTTCGGGCCCTGGCCCCGTGGATCTTGCTCAACGCACCGTGCCAGAGGGGGGATAGCCCCGATCGCTTTTTCGCCGACCTGCAACGGGCAGGGCAGGGGATGCAGCGCCCCGGCCTGGCCGAGGTTTTTGCCGAGAAAGCGCCGCAAGCAGCAAAAGAGCTGGTGGAACTCCTAGACCTGGAACCGCTGGACGACAAGCCGGTGCTGCTCCCCGGCAACTCGTACCCGCGGGGCCGGCGCCTGGTTCCCCGGGGTTCCGGTCTTCTCCTGCGTCGCCTGGTGGCGGCCGTCCAACCGGGAGCCGAAGTGCACGAGCGGGCCTTGGCGGTGGGTGTGGAAATCTCAGAAGGCCGAGTGGTGGGGGTGTGGGCCTGGCACCGTCCCCAGGGGGAGCTGCGGCTGCACCGCGGACAGGCCGCGGTTTTGGCCTGCGGTGGGGTGGGGGCGCTGTTTGGCCCCTCCACGGTACCCCGGTGGTGCCGCGGCTCAGGTCTCGCCTTGGGCTTTTTGGCCCAAGCCTTGCTCCATAATCCGCACGTCACGCAAGCGTTGCCGGTGCTGGCCGTTCCTCCGGTGTACTTTCCCACCACGGCGGCGCTGCTCAAGTCCCGCATTTGGGTGGGGGAGAAGCTCCTGCCCCAGCTTCCCGATTTGGAGAGTCTGAGTGTGCAGCTGGCCCACGAGCTTCGCCGGGGGCAAAAGGCCTGGCTGGAGCTGGACGCGGCCGACCAAACCCTGCTCCCCCGCTGGATTCGCGAAAGCCGGCCGCAGGAGGACGGGCACCGGCTGCCGTTGACGCTGGCAGTGCACCACGGTGTTGGGGGTGTAGCTGTTGACACCTGGGGCCGCACGTCGGTGCCGGGGCTTTACGCCTGCGGGGAGGCAGCCGGGGGGGTGCAGGGGGCACGGCGGCTCATGGGGACTGGCCTTTTGGAAGCCCGGATCTTTGGGCTGCGGGCCGCCGAAGCGGTGTTTAAAGACCTGCTTAAGTCCCCCTTGAGCCCGCCGTCCCAAACAGCCAGCCGAGTTCTGCCGCTGCCCACCCAACCCTCGCAGGTGGAGGCTTTCCTGGATGGCCGCTTAGGCGCTTTGGCCGTGGTGCGGCCGCCGGAGGAGGTGACCCGCTGCTTGGAGGAGCTGGAGGTCTGGCCGTTCGCCTCCGAGGCGGAAAACGGCAGAGCCTGGCTTGCTGCGATCCGTTTGGCCGCAGCCCGCACGCTGCTTTCGGCTCAGCTTTCCGCGTTTGCCCGGGAGGGCGAGGAGGTGCCCCGTGAGCTGGCAGGGTAACGTGACGCAAGAACAACAGGTAGTGAGGGCGTTTCTTGCCATGCCGCCGTGCCCGGTAAAGGAGGCCCTGGGCCGCCTGGTTTTGCAGGTGGCTTTTCAGGTGGAAAACCTGCGCTGCGCCCAGGCACAAGCCGACGGACTCCCCTGCCAGGAGCTGGAGCCCGATTGCTCCGCCTGTCAGGGGCTTCAAGAGCGCCTGCGCCGGTGCCTTGAGGCTGAAGCTTTTAGCGCCTGACCTCTACTCCACGTCGAAGCGCACCCCCTGAGCCAGGGGCAGCTCGGTGGAGTAGTTGATGGTGCAGGTTTGCCGGCGCATGTAGGCCTTCCAGGCGTCAGAACCTGCCTCGCGTCCTCCGCCGGTTTCCTTTTCCCCACCAAAGGCGCCGCCGATTTCCGCGCCGGAGGTGCCGATGTTCACGTTGGCAATGCCGCAATCGGAGCCTTCGGGGGAGAGGAACTTCTCGGCAGCCCGCAGGTTGTTGGTAAAGATTGCTGACGAAAGCCCCTGCCGCACCGAGTTGTTGAGCTCGATGGCTTCCTCCAGCGTGTCCACCTGGTACACGTAGAGGATGGGAGCAAAGGTTTCCTCGCAGGCAATTTGCATCCCCTTGTGGGCCTTTACGATGGTGGGCTCCACGAAGTAACCCGGACCGGCAAGCCGGCGGCCGCCGTACACGATCTCACCGCCCTCTTCCTTGATCTTCTCCAGCGCTGCCATCATGTCCGCCACCGCCGCTTCGTCCACCAGCGGGCCCACATGGGTGGAGGGGTCCAGGGGGTTACCGATGCGCAAGCTCTTGTAGGCCTTGATAAGGCGCTCCAGCAAGCGGTCGTAGACGCCCTTTTGCACGATGAGCCGGCGCAGGGTGGTGCAGCGCTGACCGGTAGTGCCCACGGCAGCAAAGAGAATGGCCCGCAGGGCCAGATCCAAATCGGCATCCTCCAGCACGATGACCGCGTTGTTGCCGCCCAGCTCCAGGATGGTTCGCCCGAAGCGCCCCGCCACCGAAGTGGCGATCTTTCGCCCCTGGGCGGTGGAGCCGGTGAAGGAAATCAAGGGCACGTGGGGGTCGTCCACCAGCTTCTGGCCCACCTCCCGGCCGGTGCCGATGACCAGGTTGAAGATGCCCTCCACACCGAACCGCTGGGCCACCCGGTTGCAGATGTGCTGCACGGCAATGGCGCAAAGGGGCACCTTGGAGGAGGGCTTCCAAATTACGGGATCGCCGCACACCACGGCAATGGCGGCGTTCCAGGACCAAACCGCCACCGGGAAGTTAAAGGCGGTGATGATCCCCACCGGACCCAGGGGGTGCCACTGCTCAAACATGCGATGGCGGGGCCGCTCGGAAGCCATGGTGAGGCCGTAAAGCTGGCGTGAAAGGCCCACGGCAAAGTCGCACATGTCAATCATCTCCTGCACTTCCCCGAGCCCTTCGCTGAGGATCTTGCCCATCTCCAGCGACACGAGGCGCCCCAGCTGCTCCTTGTGCGCCCGCAGCTCGTCGCCCAGGGCCCTGATGATCTCGCCCCGCTTGGGGGCCGGCATCATGCGCAGCTTCAGAAAGGCCTCCTGTGCCACCCGGGAAACCTGCTCGTAGGTGGCGGCGTCCGCCTGTTGCACCCGGGCTATAGGTTCGCCGGTGGTGGGGTTTTCCGAAACCAGCTCCCCGCCTTTACCGGAGAGCCATCCGGCGGCGTACGCTCCGGGGTTGACCTCAGAAATACCAAGGGATTCCAGGATTTGCCGTGCCTCGTTCATCGCGCTCCTCCCGCGCCGGCTTGTACCGGCGGCTCACAAGCGAAAAGTGTAACCCGAAAGCGTGCCGGTGGCGACCCCTGGCCGTACCCGATTCGGCAAGCAGCGGGCCTGTTACTGACAAGCGTCCGGGCTCTGCTCGCCGAACGGTAAGCCGGTGAGCACGTCCAGATCCTGCGGCTGAAAGCGGAGGAAACGCCGGAGGTTCAAGGATTCCTCCCGGGGCATGGCTGCAAAGGTACCGGAAGCGGTGACCAAAAGGGCGTTTTCTGCAGAAACGAGCTCGCCTCTGGCGCGCAGGTAGGGACCCCGGGCTTCTTCCACCCAGGCCTTTACGGTCAGGGCCTGATCCGGTGGGACAGCGGCCTTGAGTTTGAGCTTCAGCTCGCCAGTGGTGCAGAAGCTTCTGGCGCGAAAGGCGCAGGCCCAGGCCATGGCCTCATCCAGCACCATAGCCACAATGCCGCCGTGCACCCGCCCGGCGTAGCCCAGCTGCCCGGCCTGAAAGCGCACGGAACCAAAAACAGTGCCGGTGGCCTCGTCAAGGGCAAAGCGCAAGCCCAGGGCTTTCGGATTGGTGTTGGGATCCCCGCACACTGGACACCAGGGCTGGTAGGGGAGAGAACGCACCATGGAAGCGTAGAATAGCGTTGTGATGGAAAAACTGCACCCCTTTCTGGTCCCAGGATCCTGGCTTTTGCAGGGGCAGTACTTCCCCGCGCAGGGGCCCAGCCAAAACGTGTTAGGAACCACCGAGGTCAAGGCCCACGAGGAGTTCCCGGAAACCCTGCGGGTCGTGGGGGAGGTGCGGGATGCCGAAGACACCACCTCGCGGCCGGTAGCCACCGAATTCACCCTGGACCTGGTGGCCCCCGGGCTCATCCGCTTTCACATGAACTCCATCCCTTTGGGCACGGTGTTGCTGGGAACGGGAGCGTGGAACCGCGAGCTCTTGCAGTTTCACTACGGCTCTCCCGACAGGCGAATCTTAGGGGCGGAAAGCTACGCGGTTTCCGATTCTGACGTCCTCCTCACCTCAGGGGTGATGTTTGCCGATGGGGTAGCGGTGACCTGGTGGCTGGCCCGGTTGGAGCGGGTGCGGTAGCGACGGGTGACCCCCAAGCTGCAGCAAGTTGACATAATCTTTTCGCACTTTCAAGCAACGGCTTGCAAATAGTGGCGTTGATCTTAATTCCGCCGTTTCCGCCGGGTACTAGAATGGCGCCATGCCGGAGCCGTTCGTTCACCTTCACCTGCACTCGCACTACTCGTTGCTGGACGCCACCATACGCCTGGATGAGCTCACCAAGCAGGTGGCGCATATGGGCATGGAAGCGGTGGCCCTCACCGACCACGGCAACCTCTTCGGGGCTTTTGAGTTTGTGACCACCGCTCGCAAGCACGGCATCCACCCGGTGGTGGGTTGTGAGCTTTACGTGGCCCCTAAAAGCCGCTTCGATCGGCAGGGAAACCCCTTCGGCCGCCACAAGCCCTACCACCACCTCACGGTGCTGGTGGAAAACGAAACCGGCTGGTACAACCTCATGCAGCTTTCCACGCTTTCCTACCTGGAAGGGTTTTACCACCGGCCACGGGTGGACAAGGAGCTTCTGGCCCAGTACTCCCAAGGCCTCATTGCCCTTTCCGGGTGCCTGGCGGGAGAAGTGCCGCAGGCGCTTTTGGCCGGTGATCGGGAGCGGGCCGAGCGGGTGGTGGCCGAGTTCCGGGAGATCTTCGGAGCGCAAAACTACTTCCTGGAAGTGCAGGACCACGGGCTTCCCGAGGAAGCGGTGGTGCGCGAAGCCATTCAGGATCTGAGCCGCCGTACCGGTGTTCCGCTGGTGGTCACCAACGATTGCCACTTCCACCGGCGGGAAGATGTGGACGCCCATCGGGTGCTCATCGGCATTGGGCAAAACAAGACCCTCCAGCAGCTGGCTTCAGACTACGCCTACAACGACGAGTTTTACGTGAAATCCCCCCAGGAAATGGCCGAGCTTTTCCGGGATATCCCCGAAGCGGTCGCCCGTACCGCCGAGATCGCCAAGCGCTGCCGCTTTTCCTTTGCCGATCACAAGCTGCTGTTGCCGCGCTATCCCAAGCTGCCCGAAGAGACAAGCGCGGAGCAGTACCTCAACCAGCTGGCACGCTCAGGCCTGGCCAAGCGCCTGGCTCAACCGCAACCCCGCCGGCATTCGGATAAGGAGTACTGGCAGCGGCTGGAGTACGAGCTCAAGGTCATTCACGATGTGGGCTTCGAGGGGTACTTCCTCATCGTTTGGGACTTTGTGGATTTTGCCCGGACGGCCGGAATCCCGGTGGGGCCGGGGAGGGGAAGCGCCGCCGGCTCCCTGGTGTCTTACGCCTTGGAAATCACCGACATCGATCCGCTGCAGTACGACCTGCTTTTTGAGCGCTTCCTCAACCCCGACCGCATCAGCATGCCCGATATTGACATTGACTTTTGCAAGCGGCGACGGGAGGACGTCATTCAACACGTGCGCAAGCTTTACGGCGAGGAAAGCGTCTGCCAAATCGCCACCTTCAACGTCCTGCAAGCCCGCTCGGTGATCCGCGATGTGGGGCGGGTCATGGGCATGACCTTTGGGGAAACCGATCGCATTGCCCGTTTGGTCCCGGAAACCCTGGGCGTCACCCTGGAGCAGGCGCTGCACGACTCGCCGGCGCTGGCGGAGCTGGCGGAACGTGACCCGCGGGTGGGGCAACTCCTGGCCATTGGCCAGCGTTTGGAGGGCCTGGCGCGCCACTGCGGCATGCACGCCGCCGGGGTGGTCATTGCCCCCAAACCGGTACGTGAGATCGTGCCGCTTTACCGCACCAACCGCGATGAAATCGTCACCCAGTTTGACAAGGACGTCATCGAAAAGCTGGGGCTTTTGAAGATGGACCTCCTGGGGCTCAAGACCCTCACCATCATGGACGATGCCCTGAAAAGCATCGAGCTTTCCGGGGAAAAGGTTCCGGACCTGCGCAACTTGAGCCTGGACGATCCCAGGGTCTTTGAGCTTTTTGCCAGCGGCGACACCGACGGCATCTTCCAGTTTGAATCCTCGGGCATGCGCCAGCTGCTGGTGACCACCAAACCCAACCGCTTTGAGGACCTGGCAGCCCTTAACGCCCTCTACCGCCCAGGGCCCATGAGCTGGATCAACGACTACGCCAGCCGCAAGGCCGGCCGCACCCCCATCGTGTACATCTTCCCCGAGCTGGAGAAGATCCTGGCCGAAACCTACGGCGTCATCGTTTACCAGGAACAGGTCATGCGCATTGCTGTGGAGCTGGCGGGGTTCACCATGGCTGCCGCCGACACCCTGCGCAAGGCCATGGGGAAAAAGATCAAGGAGCTCATTGACCAGCAGGGCGAAGCCTTCGTGGCGGGAGCGGTGGCCAAGGGCTACGATCGGGCCAAGGTGCAGGCCCTTTGGGAGCAAATCGTGCCCTTTGCCCAGTACGGCTTCAACAAGTCCCACTCCGTGGCCTACGCTTTTGTGGCCTACCAAACCGCTTACCTCAAGGTTTACTACCCGCTGCACTTTTGGGCCGCCACCCTGTCCAGCGAGGTGGACGACACCGACCAATTGGCCTTTTACGTGAACTCCCTCAAGGCCAAGGGCATCCCGATCCTGCCTCCGGATGTGAACAGCTCCCGGGACACCTTTACGGTGGAGGGCAACGCCATCCGCGTGGGCCTGGCGGCGGTGAAGGGGCTGGGGGAGACGGCGGCCAAGGCCATCCTGGCGGCGCGACAACAACACGGCCGCTTTACCTCGGTGGTGGGGTTTTTGCGGGCCCTCCCCGAGCGGGTGGCCAACAAGCGGGTGTTGGAAAGCCTCATCCGCTCCGGAAGCCTGGACTCCCTTTATCCTCACCGGGGAGTGCTGCTGGACAAGCTGGACTGGCTCTTGGAGAGGGCCAACCACCAGCGCCAGTCGCTGGCCGCCGGGCAGGGCTTTCTCTTTGGCCTGGAAAGCGAAGAGGGGGACGGCTTGCCCGCCCCGGAAAGCGTGGCCCCCATGCCCTCTCAAGAGCTCCTGGCCGGCGAACGGGAAACCTTAGGCTTTTACCTTTCCGGCCACCCCTTGGATCGCTACCAAAACGTGCTGCAGGTGCTGGGGATCATGCCCCTCTCGCAACTGGAAAAAGCGTGGGAAGAAGGGGAGCGGGAGGTGACGGTGGCGGGCCTTGTTTCGGGGATGGCTCAGCACAAGACCCGGGAAAAGAACGGCCACGGGGGGCGCCCCATGGCTTCGTTCCTTTTGGAAGACCAAACCGCGGCGGTGCGGGCCGTGGCGTTCCCCGACGCCTTTGCCCGCCTTCAGAGCTTGCTGGAAAACGGCAGGGCCTTACGGGTGGTGGCCACTCTGGCCAAGAGCAGCCGGGACGACAAGGTGGAGCTGCGGGTGGAGGATGCCAGCCCCCTGGAGGGCATTGAGCTGCGCAAGGCCCGCGCCGTTCGTCTGACCATTCCGCTTTCCCGCTTTGAAAGCAAAGAGCGCCTGGAGGAGCTCATGGATGCGCTTTCCGAGTGCGAGGGGAACCTGCCGGTTCGCCTGCGGTTGGTGGGTGAGAGCTTCCGGGCCGAGGTGTTGCCGGCGCGGGTGCTGGGGGTGGATCCCGAAAAGCTCCAGAAGAGGCTCCTTGCCCTCCTGGGTCCCGGCCACGTGGAGTACCTTTACAACGGCTAAAGGGAAAAAAGCAAAGCGACTTGCGCTTGCGTGCTACTTTCACTAACCTTTTGCGGCGGTATTTCGCCGCAAGGAGGAAACGCATGGCCAAGGTGGGAGAAGAAAAACTTTCAGCGCAGCAACTCATTGCTTTAGAGGAAAAGTACGGAGCCCACAACTACCACCCCCTGGACGTGGTGATTACCCGCGCCTCGGGGGTCTGGGTCTGGGACGTGGAGGGGAACCGCTACCTGGACTTTCTGGCCGCCTACTCGGCGGTCAACCAGGGGCACTGCCATCCCAAGATTGTGGAGGCCCTCAAGGCACAGGCCGAGCGCGTGACCTTGACCTCCCGGGCCTTCCGCAACGACCAGCTGGGACCCCTGTGCCAGCAGCTCTCCGAGCTCACCGGATTTGCCAAGTTCCTGCCCATGAACAGCGGCGCGGAAGCGGTGGAAACCGCCATTAAGGCGGCCCGCAAGTGGGGGTACACGGTCAAGGGCGTGCCCCGGGACCAGGCCGAGATCATCGCCTTCGAGGGCAACTTCCACGGCCGCACCACCACCATCGTGGGCTTTTCCACCGAGGAGCAGTACCGCGAGGGTTTTGGCCCCTTCACCCCGGGCTTTCGGGTGGTGCCTTATGGCAACCTGGAGGCCGTGGCCTCGGCCATCAACCAAAGCACCGTAGCGGTGCTGGTGGAGCCCATCCAGGGAGAAGGCGGCATCATCGTGCCGCCGGCGGGCTACCTGAAAGGCCTGCGGGAGCTCACGCAAAAGCATGGAGTGCTGCTGGTGGTGGACGAAATTCAATCGGGCCTGGGGCGCACCGGCAAGCTCTTCGCCTACGAGCACGAGGGTATCCGCCCGGATATCGTCATCATCGGCAAGGCATTGGGGGGCGGCTGCGTGCCCATTTCCGGCATCTTGGCCGACGACGAGGTGATGGGTGTGTTTCGCCCCGGGGACCACGGATCCACCTTTGGTGGCAACCCCCTGGCCTGCGCGGTGGCGCGGGTGGCCCTCAGGGTGTTGGTGGAAGAGGGGATGATTGAGAACTCGGCACGCCTGGGCGACTACTTCCTCGAGAGGCTGCGGGCCATTGCCTCACCCCACGTGAAGGAAGTGCGGGGGAAGGGCCTGTGGATTGGCGTGGAGCTGGTCCCGGAAGCGGGGGGTGCCCGCCGCTTCTGCGAGGCCCTGCAAAAGGAAGGGCTTTTGTGCAAGGAAACCCACGTGAACACCATCCGCTTTGCCCCACCGCTGGTGATTACCAAGGACGAGCTGGATTGGGCGCTGGAGCGGATTGCCAAGGTGCTGACAAGGTAGGCCGCAGTAAAGCTCTGTTTGCCACAAGGGGCGACCATCCGGTCGCCCCTTCCTTTTGTCGGCATGCCGACATCTAGGTGCGCAGGGAGGTCTGTCGGTTGAGGGCCAAAAGGGCAAAGGTAATGGTTGGCGTCCAGGCGGCCAGCACCGGCGGCAGCAGCGAAACCTCCCCGAGCTTGCTGGCCAGGGCCGTGAGCGAAAAGTACGCCATGGCCAGCACCAAGGCCGTGGCAATACCCATCACCGTGCCCTTGCGGCCCAGGCGGAAAGCGTAGGGGAGTGCCAGCCAGGGGAGCAGCACCAGGCTTAAGGGATAGGCAAGCTTCTGGTGGAGCTGCACCAGCAAGCGGTCCACCTTGTAGCCGGCGGTTTGCAAACGGCGAATGTAGCTCTCCAGCTCGCGGAAGCTCATTTCCGAGGGCTTGCGGAACTCCCGGCTGAAGTACTCGGGGCTCACGGTGATGGGGAGGGCCACACGTCCGCTGCGGGGGGAGAAGTCTTCGCCGCCGTCGGGAAGGAACACGCGGCTCCACACGTTTTCGCCCCACCAGGTGCCGTCCTGATAGGTGGCCTTTTGCGCAAACCAGCGGGCCCGCAGCGCCAGCGCATCGTCGAAAACGTACACCGAAGGGCGAACCAGCGTCTTCTTTTCGGCATCAAACAGCAGGAAGTTCACCACCGTTCGCCCGTCAGGCAAAAACAGGAAGGAATGGTCGGTGAATCGGTAGCTCCTGGGCCCGTGCCGGCCCTTAATGACATCCTCCAGCTTCTCGCTGGTGCGGTTCGCCTTTTGCACCACCGTTTCGTCCAGCACGAAGAGCGTGACGCTCAAGGTCAGGCCAACCCCCAAAAGCGGCAGGGCTACCCGGGCTAAAGAAATCCCCGCAGCCTTTAGGGCCACGGTTTCGTTGTTCTTTTCCAAAACCGCGGCAGTGCCTAAGAAAGCAATGAGGAACGCCAGGGGCAGGGTGTCGTGGAGGATTTGCGGGAGGAGGTGCAGGTAGAAGCTCGCCACCACCACTAGAGGCACCTGGTTTTTTTGAATTTCCTCCACCTGTTCCGAAAAGTTGACGGCAATGTAAAGCCCGCAAACCGCCACTAAGACCAACAAGAAGAAGGTCATGGTTTGCCGCAGGACCCAGCGGTCAATGCAACCCAAAAGCAGGGGTGGCGCACAGCGCTGGGCGGCCCAGGCTCGCCCGTTGGCAGCGGCGGCGTTGCGTCGTGCCCGAAAGAGGCGCCAAACCCCCGCAAGGCGCTGCCACAAGGCCACCAGCTGGGAAGGGCCGGGGTTCCGAACGCTGGGGGATTTGCTTACCACCTGCAGGAAAGCAAACGCCAAAGCCACCACCAGCAGGTTGGGCAGCCAAATCCCCAGCATCACCGGCAGCTTGCCGCTGCGGGCCAGAAGCTCGCCGTTGTTGAACAACACGTAGTAACCCACCACCACCAGCACCGAAACGGTAAGCCCGTAGCCTTTGCCGCCGCGCCGGTTGCGCAACCCCAGGGGGAAACCCAAAAGCGAAAAAGCTACGGTGGCCGCCGGAAGCGCCACCCGCTTGTGCAGCTCTACCCAGGATTCCCGCCGCTCGGATTCCGATTCCTGAGGGCTGTGGGCACGGCTCCAGAGCTCGGCCGTGGAGGATTCCCGGGGGCCGTAGCGGATGGTCACGGAAGCGGAAGGGGGAGCCTGCAGCAAAATGCGCATCTCGCTGTTGCGGCTCCTCTGGTAGCGGTCGGGTCGCTCGGGTCGAAGGGTGTGAACGGTGGCTTCCCGCAGGGAAAGCCAAAGCTCACCGGTGCTGCTGTCCTCCACCAGAAAGCCGTGCTGGGCAGTAATGAGCGTTTCCTGGGCCGCATCGGTCAGGTCGAAAACCAGGACCCCTTCCCAGAGGCCGGTGGCGGGATGCATGCGATCCACGTAAACCAGCTGCCCGGTAAACGCCGAGTTGAAAACTCGCGGCTCCAGGGCGGCGCGGGCGGCGGCGAAGTACATGCGCCGGGTGGTTTCCTGAAACCGGCGGTTGGCCTCCGGCAAAACCCACAGGGCCAGCGCCACATCCAGCGCAAAAACCAAAACCCCAAAGCCAAAAAGCGGCCGCATGAGCCACGAGGCCCGCACGCCGCACGCTTGCAGGGCAATCACCTCGGAATCCGCCGACCAGCGGGAAACCGTAAGCACTGCGGAAAACAACAGGGCCATGGGCAGCGTGAGCACCACCACGTGCGGCAGGGAGTACGCCAACAGCCGCAGGACGTCAGGGGTGGATGCGTCGCGGGAAACCAACAGCTCGGCAAAGGTAAAGAGGAACCTGATCACCAGCAGAAAGGTCGTAACCGAGGCCGCCAGGAAAAACGGCCCCAGCGCCTCGCGAACCACCGCCCGACCCACGATCCAGGGAAACCGCCTCATACAGCCACGAAGTGTACCGCACGGCGGTAGGGTCTGGCTGCCAACGCGCTTCCACAGGGTTTTCCACAGGGCCGGGGTTTTCCACAAACGCAAGCGCGTTGGCGCAGGTCCGATAAGATATATTATGTTAAATCACGTATGCCGAAGCCGCATGAGCGGCACGCCAAGAGCGCTCAACCCGTCTCGGTCCTCTTCTCCGACACGGCAAGTGTCAGCGGTTCTGGGTGCGGTCTTGCTCCTCACAGGCCTTTGGTCTTGTGGCTTTGCTTAACGTTGTTTCTCTGGCGCTGGTGTTTATCCGTTCCCCAGGCGCTGGTCGAACTCGCCGGAACGCAGCTTGCTGATGAGGTCTTCCAGGGCTTGAAGGATTTCTTCCTTGCTTACGCCCGGGCGTGCGACGGTAAGGGACACCCGCACTGGCGCCGTGGGGCTGGGCCGGTAACGCAACTGGATTGGCCGGAAGCCCGGCGGTGCAGGCGTAGCTTCGGGACTTTCAGGCTGCTTGGCCTCCTTGCCCTGCAAGGCACGGAGAGCCTCGCGGTCGGCGCCTTCCTCCAGCACCGCCTGCACCAGGCGCTCCATTTCGTCAATGCTCTTGGCCCGGGCAATGATGAGCAGCTTGCTCTTGGCGGTAATGTCGGCATGCCGACAGAGGTCACGAATGGCGGGAGGGATGTTCAAAAGCGAAAGCGTCTCGGTAATGGAGGTCCGCGACTTCCCCACCGCCTGCGCCACCTGTTCGTGGGTGTAGCCGTACTTTTCCACCAGCGTGCGGTAGCCCTCGGCTTCCTCGAAGGGGTTAAGGTCCCGGCGCTGGAGGTTTTCCACCAGGGCAACCTCCAGGGCCTCCTGGTCGCTCAACGACATCTCCACGCAGGGCACTTCCGTAAGACCCGCCGCCACCGCCGCATGGAACCGCCGCTCCCCCGCCACCAGCTGGTAGCGGCCGGAGGCCACCTTGCGCACCAGGAGCGGCTCCAGAACGCCCCGCTGGCGGATGGACTCGGTAAGCTCGCTTAAGTCCCCAAGGTTGGTCCGGGGCTGCTCGCGGTTGGTTTCGATTTGCGAAACCGGGAGCATGACGCCTACCCCCACCACCGACTTGGAGGCCAGCTCCTCCACGAAGTGGCGGTCGTGACGCATCTTGCGAAAATCCGGAAGACCGCGGCGGCTAGACACGGGCCATAACCTCCTCACAAAGCGCGTAGTACTCGGTAGCCCCGCTGGACTCCGGGGCGTGCTCAAAGATGGAAGCCCGATAGGCCGGGCTTTCTTCCAGGCGCACCGAGCGGGAAATGACCGTTCTGAAGAGCTTGTCGCCAAACACCTTGGCGATTTGCTCGTGGATATCCCGGGCCAGCACCGTGCGCTTGTCGTAAAGCGTGATGACCGCGCCGAGGATTTGCAGGTCCGGGTTGGCCCGGGCCTTGATCTTGTCCACGGTTTCCAAAAGGTCGTCGGTGCCTTCCAGCGCAAAGTAGGAGGACTGTATGGGGATCAAAAGGTGAGTAGCCGCCACCATGGCGTTCACGGTTAAAAGCCCGAGGGTGGGCGGGGTGTCCACGATCACCGCTTCAAAACGGTCAGCCACCGGGCTAAGGCGGTCCTTCAGGCGAAAGTGGGCGTCCAACTCCCCCACCAGCGCCGCCTCCAGCTTGGCCAAGCTGATCTTGGCCGGCGCCAGCTGGAGCTTTTCCAGGTGGGTGGGAACGAGAATTTCCTCCAGCGGCGCCTGCCCCACCATCACGTCGTACATGCTGGCGGCGAGCTCGTGGTTGTCCACAAAGGACATGGTGGCGTTAGCCTGGGGATCCAAATCCACCAGCAGCGTCGCCAGCCCTTTTAGTGCGAAAGCAGCGGCGAGGTTGATGGCGGTGGTGGTTTTGCCAACTCCTCCTTTTTGATTGGCAATCGTGATGATCATGGCGCGATCGCATCCCCTTCCGTTCAGAGGCTTTCCGGTCCAACCTGAGTTCGCACTGCCCACGAACCCAGCGTGGGGATAGGTTACCACGTTGTAGGGTATCCGGAGTGCAGCCAGCTCCCCGAGCGATGCGGGTTACATCTTGTACTTGCCGATGTCTTCGGGGGTTAAGGAGTCCAACCACTCCTTGAGCTTTTCTTCTTCGCTGCCTTCATCCCGAACTTCCAGGGCGTGAGCCTGCTGAAACACCGCCTCGGCCACTTTGATGGGGGCGCGGGCGCGCAAAGCCAGGGCAATGGCATCGGACGGACGGGCGTCCACCTCCACCCGACGACCTTCGGCGGTGCGGAGCGCCACCGTGGCGTGGAAGGTGTTTTCCACCAGGGAGTGCACCAAAACGCCCTCCACCACTGCCCCCAGGGCTTCGATCACCGAGCGCATCAGGTCATGGGTCATGGGGCGAGGCGTTTGCACCCCTTCCAGCTCCATGGCAATGGCGTTGGCCTCAAAAACCCCAATCCAGATGGGCAAAAGCACGTTCTCGTCTGCCTTCTTGAGGATCACAATGGGGGTATTGGAGACCGGATCCAAAATCAGGCCTTTGATTTCCACCAGGTGCTGCTCCATGTCGCCTCCCTCCCCTCACCTTCCAAGATCAACCCGAGGCGATCCCCTGTCAAGGGCGAACGGAGGTGTTGGCGGCCAGCGGCAAAAGCGGGTTGGCTGCCGCCGCCTTCTCGCGGGCATCGCTGGCCACTCGCTCCCCCAAGAGGGCGTGGGCGGTGGCGCCGGTAATGCGGATTTCCACCAGCTGGCCGGCGGCAATGCCTTCCCAACCTGGGAAGTTCACCGCCCGATGGTCCTCACCCCTCCCCTGCCACAAACCCTCCCCGCGCTTGGCCGGGCCATCCACCAAAACCTCCACCACCTGGCCGATGAGGGCCTGGTTCAAGCTGAGGGCAATGGCCGCTTGCGTGGCAAACAGGCGTTCCAGCCTTTCCCCAGCCACCGCTCGCGGCACCCTGTCGGGGTACTTGGCGGCCGGGGTTTTGGGCCGGGGTGAGAAGATGAACCCGTAGAGCTGGCTAAATCTAATCTTTTCAACAATATCCAACGTCTGTTCGAAGTCTTCCTCACTTTCGCCGGGGAAGCCCACGATCACGTCGGTGGAAAGGGCTACTTCCGGCCGCACCTCCCGGACCCTGGCCACCAGCTCCAGGTACTCCTGCCGGGTGTAGCGGCGGCGCATGGCCTTGAGGATGCGGTTGGAGCCCGCCTGGAACGGCAGGTGCAGGTAGGTGCCCAAGCGCGGCAGGGAACCCAGGGTGCGGATGAGCTTGTCGTCAAAGAACCGGGGGTGGGAGGTAATGAACTGCACCCGCCAGAGGCCTTCCACCTCACAAACCGCGGTCAGAAGGTCCGCAAAATCGGCACCGGTTTGGGGACAGCGGTAGGCGTTGATGGTTTGCCCGAGGAGCGTAACCTCCAGCGTACCCCGTGCCACCAGAGCCTTAACCTCGCTCACGATTTCGGCAAGGGGTCGGCTGACCTCCTGACCACGGGTATACGGGACGATGCAAAAGGTGCAGTGCTGGTTGCAACCGTGGATGGCGGTGACGTACTGCCGGGCCGAATGGGAGCGGGCGATGAGGTGGGTGTCCAGATCCCGGCTTTCCTCAAAACCGGTAAGCGAAAGCCTCCTCCCCTTGTGCACCGCCTGCAAGGCCATGGGCAGCTGGGCAATGCGGCCGGGGCCCAAAACGAAGTCCAGCACCTGGCTTTTAGCCAGAGCCCGGGCGCCCTCCTGTTCGGCCACGCAACCGCAAAGGCCGATGACCTCGGGTTTTCCCACCGTTTGCTTGAGGAAGCGCAGCTCCCCCAAGCGGGAAAGCACCTTTTGCACGGCCTTTTCGCGCACCGCGCAGGTGTTTAAAAGGACCACGTCCGCTTCTTGAGGGTCCGCCACCGGAGCCAGGCCAGAAGCTTGCAGCATTCCCGCCAAGTACTCGGAGTCGAGCACGTTCATCTGACAGCCCCAGGTTTCAATCCAGTACGTCTTCATGCTCCTCCCATTACCTTTCGCCACCGTGGTGCGCGCCAGTAGGGGCGGACGACCGCTGGCCCCTACCATTTTGCAACCAAGTCTTGCTTTGTGCAAACCCTTGCGGAGCTAAGGCTGCGGCGAACCCTGCCCTCTTTCAACCCACGACGGGAAGATCGGCTCGGGCACGGGGAGGTCCGAGAACCACTCGAGCTTGCCACCCGCCGCCAGCGCTTGCTTGATCACCTGCTCGGGAGCCCCGCGCATGATTTCCAGTTCGGTTTCCGCCCGGCGGATGCTGCGCTGCAGCACAGCGCTGGCCGCACTGCCGGGAGAGTACGCCTGGGCTCGCGCCTTTTGCAGGAAAAGCTCCAGGCCGAGGACGCGCGCCCTGGCCTCCTGGTACCGCTTTTGCCATGCCTCAATGGTGGAAAGGGACGCGGCCCCCTCTTTTGCTGATGGGCCTTTGGTGAGCGTGGCTTCGCTACCGAGCCGCTTTACCGCTTCGTTGTCCAGCTTGCGGGTGCCCGGGGGCAGCTTGAGCTTGATGCCGCGGGCAAGGTCAGAAAGGCCAACAGGAGGGGGCGTGGGGGTGGCTTCTTGAGCCCACCCTACGCCGGCAACCAGCACGACCAACAAGGCCTGGGCTACCCCGCGCCTAAGGTTTGTTTGTGCCCTCACGGCCATAACGATCCTCCAGGCGCACCACGTCGTCAAGGTGCGGGGTGGAAACCTCCAAAATGGTGAGGTCGCTCACCGCCACCACCCGATGCACGGTTCGCGGCTCCAGGTGAAAGACCGAGCCGGGAGCAATGGCCACCACCTGCATGGGGCCGGTCAAGGGGAGCGTACCCAGGTGGAGCTCCCCTTCCCCGGCCAAAACCCGCATGGTTTCGATTTTCCGCTCGTGGTACTGCAGGGAGAGGGCATGGCCTGCCTTCACGGTGAGGATCTTGCCCACGTAGTACGGGGTTTCCGCAAAGATTTCTTCCTGACCCCACGGTTTTTCCACGAATCGCGTCATATCCGTACCCTCAGCTGTAGCTTGGCCAAAAGACCCGCCACGCTTTCCCACAGAAATTCTTCCACTTCCTTGGCGCTGGACATGCTCAAGGCGCGGCGGGCAATGCGCTTGGCATCGGCAAAGGAAATAGCGCGGATGAGGCTCCGCACCACAGGAAGGGCCGGGGGGTGCATGGAAAACTCGGTAAGCCCTAATCCCAGGAGCACCGGAACCGCAATGGGGTCGGCGGCCAGCTCGCCGCAGAGGGACACGGGGATACCGGCGCGTCGGCCCGCGGTGACCACCCTCTCGATGAGGCGCAGCACCGCCGGGTGCAGCGGCCGGTAGGTGCGGGCCAGCTCCCGGTTGGCCCGGTCCACCGCCAAGGTGTACTGCGTGAGGTCGTTGGTACCAATGGAGAGAAACGCCAGCTCCCGGGCAAAGTGCTCGGCCAAGAGCGCTGCCGCCGGGACCTCCACCATGGCGCCCAGGGCCAGCTCGGGAGGCGTTGCCTTCCCTTCCTCTTCGAGCTCGTGCCGCAGGCGCTCCAGCATCACCTTGACGGTGCGCACCTCTTCCAGGTGGCCCACCATCGGCACCATCACCCGCACCTGCCCGGGAAACTCCCCGGCCACCCGCAGGAGGGCCCGGAGCTGGGTGCGGAAAAAGTCAGGCCTGGCCAAGGAGAGGCGCACGCCCCGCAGGCCCAGGGCGGGGTTGGCCTCCAGTTGCCCCAGGACTTCCCGGGCAAGCTTCTTGCCACCCAGGTCGTAGGTGCGGATGGTCACCACCTGGCCAGGGAAGCCCTCCACCAGCTTGCGGTACACCTGGTATTGCGCCTCCTCGTCCGGCAACAGCGGGGCGGTTTGCATGAACAAAAACTCCGAGCGGAAGAGGCCCACGCCTTCGGCGCCGGCGCGGTGGGCGTCCTCGATTTCGTGGAGGAGGTCCACGTTGGCCAAAAGCCGCACCCGGTGACCATCGGTGGTTTCGGCGGGCAGCCCCGCCTGCTGCAGCAGGTTTTGCTGCCGGCGCCGGTGTTCCTGGGCCCGCCAGCGGTAAACCTCAACCAAAGCAGGCTCGGGGTTAATGAGCACGTGGCCCTCAAAGCCGTCCACGATCACAAGGTTGCCGTGGCGGGTAGCTTCCACCAGCCCTTCCACACCCACTACCGCCGGAATCCCCAGGGACTTGGCGATAATCGTGGTATGGGAGGTGAGCCCTCCGGCTTCCGAGGCAAAGCCAATGACGCTTCCGGCGGCAAGCTGAATCGCCTGGGAAGGCGGGATGTCGTCGGCCACCAGGATGCGGGGCTGCCCGTTGACGAGCCGGGGCTGCGGCTTTCCCTGCAGTTCCCGCTGCCAGTGGGCGGCCACGTCCAAAAGGTCCACCTGCCGCTCCCGCAGGTACACGTCCGCCAGCTGCTCAAAGCGCTGGAGGAGGCCCCGCACCACTTCCTCCAAGGCCCACTCGGCGCAGACCCGCTCCCGGCGGATGACCTCCTCCACCTCCGCGGCCAGGGTGGGATCGGAAAGCAGGAGCCTGTGGGCTTCCAGGATGGCGGCAAACTCAGGGCCCATGCGCGCGCCGGCGGCTTCCTTGAGCTCGGCCAAGCGGGCCGCCACCCGCGAGGCGGCTTCGTGCAGCCGGGCGATTTCCTCCTCCACCCGCTCTTCGGGAATGGCGACACGGATGACCGGCAGCGGCTGATTTTCCACCAAAAGCGGCTCGCCCATGGCGATACCCGGGGAGGCAGGCAAGCCGGAAAGGGTGCGAGCAGCCGTCAACTGGGCTCTCCAAAGCGATCGGCCACCAGCTGGACCAGCGCTTGCAAAGCCTCTTCAGCGTCCACACCCTCGGCGGAGATGGTGAGCTTGGAGCCACAGGGAGCCGCCAGCAGCAAAAGGCCGAGGATGGACTTTCCGTTCACTTCCTCGTCGTTGTGGCGCACCCGAATTTCCGCCTGGAAACGGGACGCCTCTTGCACAAACTTGGAAGCCGCGCGGGCATGAAGGCCCAGCCGGTTTACCAGCTCAACTGTTCTTTGATGCTTCGCTGCCCTTTCCACCTTTGTGCTCCAGCACCTCGCTCACCACGTAAATGCTCTTTTGCCCCTTTTCCGCCACGGCCCGGGCCAGGGCTTTGAGCGTCCAGTTTTGCTCCCGGCGCAGGGAAGCAAGCTTCACCAGCATGGGAAGGTTGACCCCGGTGACCAGCTCCGAGCGGGCAGGGTCCAGGAAAGCCAGCGAGAGGTTGGTGGGCGTGCCGCCAAACATATCGGTGAGCACGATGACGCCCTCGCCCGAATCCAGCTCCTTGAGGGCTGAGGCAATATCGGCCTTGGCCTTGGCCGGCTCGACGTTCCACTCCAAGGAAAGAGCCTTGGCCTGCTGCGCCAACGTAGAGTCAATCTTCCTTCCGGCCGAAAGGAGCTCCTCCGCCAAGCTACCGTGCGAAATGATGAGGATTCCCACCATGTTCTTGCCTGCCCCCTCCTTGCTAACGGCTCACGCTTCCCTATCCCGATCGCGATGGTGGACCCGCACAAACCACCCCGCCCTCCGCAAGTCCTCCCCCAATCGGGAAGCTAAGTATACCGACCGGTGGCGACCACCGGTGCAGCCGAAGGCAATCACCACGTAGCTCTTTTGCTCGCGCTTGTAGTAGGGCAACAGCTCCTCCACCAGCCCTTTGAGCCGGCCGTACACGGTTTCCACCTCCTGGTGGCTGGAAAGCCAGGCCACCACGTCGGGGTGATCGCCGGGCAGCGGGCGCAGCTCCGGGACGAAGTAAGGGTTGGGCAGAAAGCGCACGTCAAACACCAGGGTGGCGTCGGGGGGCAAACCAAACTTGAAGCCAAAGCTTTCGCAGCGCACCACCAGCGGTTGCGCCAGCTCGGTGGTGCCAAACCGCTTGGCCACCTCGGCACGCAGCTCGTGGGGGGTGTAGTTGGAGGTGTCCAACACCGCCGAAGCCACCGCCCGCACCGCCTGGAGGATTTGACGCTCGTATGCCACGGCTTCCGGCAGGTCCAAATGACGAAAGGGGTGAGGGCGCCTGGTTTCCTGGAAGCGGCGCACGATGACTTCGTCGGCAGCATCCACGAACAGCACCTCAATGCCCGGAAACCTGGCCTTGAGCTTTTCCACCAGCGCAGGAAAGCCGGCGGCAAAGGCTGGCGTCCGCACGTCCACCACCACCACCCAGGGCGGCCCCTGGGCTTCAAACGCCCTTTCAAAAAGCGGCTCGATGAGGTCCAGGGGCAGGTTGTCCACGCAGGTAAAGCCCAGGTCCTCGAAGCAGCGGGTGACGATGGACTTACCCGCACCCGAAAGGCCGGTGACGATGATGGCTCGGGGTTTGGTGGCTTGGCTCATTCCGGTTTGAGCACGTGGTCGTGGGCCTCCACGAAGGCCCGGCCCATGTCGCTGACCCCCCGCTGGAGCAGCAAATGCCGCCGGGCCGCGCATTCCACCAGCAACGAGAGGCTGCGCCCGGCGGCCACCGGAACCTGCAGGAGCGGACGACGCACCCCCAGGATCTCGGTGAACTTCTGGTCCAGCCCCAGCCGTTCCACGGGCAGGGTCTCCTCGGGGACCAGCTGGATGACCAGATCGATGGGTTTCCAATCGCGGATGGCTGCGGCTCCAAAGAGCTGGTCAATGTTGATGATCCCCAGGCCCCGGACCTCCATCACGCCGCGCCCCTTTTCCGGGGCCTGGCCGATGAGCTGGTCCTGCCGCACCCGGAAGACCTCCACCACGTCGTCGGCCACCAAGCGGTGGCCCCGGTAAATGAGCTCCAGGGCGCATTCGCTCTTGCCCAGGCCCGATTCACCCTGCAGCAACACGCCCACCGCAAAGATGTCCAGGAGGTCGCCGTGAATCCGGGTTCGCGGGGCCAAAAGCACTTCCAGGGCGGAGGAAAGCCGCTCGATGACCTCCGAGGTGTTGGCCGGGCTTACCGCCAAAACCACGTCATGGGCCTTGCAAAAGTTGGCGAAGAGCTCCGCGGTTTCCCAGTTGCCCTTGCTCACCACCACCAGCGGAGGGGTGCTGGCGACGAGACTCGCCACCCGCTCCTGCCGCGTGGCCTCGGGGAGGGTTTTTAAAAACTCCGCTTCGCTGGCCCCAATGACCTGCACCCTCCCTGGCCGCAGAGAAGCCAAAAAACCCGCCAGCGCCAAACCCGGTTTTTGCAAACGGGGGGAAAGGATGGGCCGCTCCAGACCCACCGGCGAAGCCACCGAAAGTGTGAGCTCAAGCCCGGCAAGCCTCTTGTCCGCAAGGAACTGGGAAACCTTAAGAGGAGCTGGTAGTTGGCTCATGCGTTGTCTCGCTTGGCCAAAAGCACCAAAAGCTCTTGCGGCGTTTTGACCTTGGCCAACCCGGCTTCCACGTCCCGGTCCCGCAGAAGCCTGGCGATTTCCGCGAGCACCTGCAGGTGCGAGGCCGGCTCATCGGGCGGGGACAACACAAAAAAGAAAAAGCGGGCCCGGTCCTTGGGTTCGGGGCCAAAGGGAACCGGTTCTTGAGTGCGGGCAAAGGCCACCACCACCTGCTTGAGGGACGGTAGCTTGCAGTGGGGTATGGCCGCCTCATGGCCCACCACCGTGGCCCCCAGCTTTTCCCTTTCCAAAAGGTGGTCCACCAAGTCCTCAGCGCTGTTCACCAGGCCGCTGCGCTCCAGAGCCTGGGCCACGAAGTAGAGAACTTCTTCCCGGGTACGAGCGGGGATATCCAGGAGCACGTGCTCCGGCAGCAGGAGATGATCGAGCCTCACAGGGTTTTCCGTGCGACCTTCTAGATCTCCGGCGTCACCAAGCCGTAGGTGTTGTCCCGACGGCGGTAGAGCACGTTGATTTGGTCCGAATCGGCGTCCCGGAACACGATGAAGTCCTGCTTGCTGGCATCGAGCTCCAAGGCCGCTTCCTCCACGGTCATGGGCCGCACCGGCACGTAGGTGGTTTCCACGATGCGCGGGGTGCCTGAGCGCACCGACTCGGCTTCCACCACCCGCAGCTCCCAGGCCACTTCCCGGCCGGCGCCCTTTTGCCGCCGGTCGCGAACCTTTTGCTTGAGCCTTCTCGCTTGCTCCTCCAAGCGATTCACGACCTCCTGAAAAGCCACCGACCACTCGGGGTTTTGCGCGGAGGCGGCTATTTCCGCGCCTTTGGCCCGGATGTAGCCGTCCACCAGCATCCGGTGCTTTTCCTGGGAAAACGTGAGCCGAGCCTCGTGAACCTCCCGGAAGTACTTGCCCAAACGCGCAACCTTTTTTTGGATGAGGGATTGGTCTTTGGGGGTGAGCTCCACGTTGCGGGTGACGATTTCAAACTCCACGGTACCCTCCTACCTGGACCCTATTTTAGACGCTTCTGCCGAGTTTCTCATCCACAGGCCCCGCTTGCGCACCTCTGAGGAGGGAATGCCCATCTCCTCCCGATACTTGGCAACCGTTCGCCGGGCAATCCTAATCCCTTGCCGGTTGAGCAAGCGGGCAATGCGGGCATCGGCCAGCGGCCGGGCGGGGTCCTCGTTTTCGATGAGCTCACGGATTTTTTCTTTGACTGCCACCGAAGAAACATCGCCCTCCAGGGCGTGGCTTAAGCCCGAATGGAAGAAAAACTTAAACGGAAAAACACCGCGGGGTGTGGCCATGTACTTGGCTTGCACCACCCGGCTTACGGTGCTCTCGTGCATGCCGATTTCGTCGGCCACGTCTTTCAAAACCATGGGCCGGAGGTACTGGATGCCGTGCTCCAGGAAAGCCTCCTGCCGCCGAACGATGGTTTCCGCCACCCGCAGGATGGTGCTGTGCCGTTGCTCCACCGCCCGCAAAAACCACAGCGCTTGCTTCATGCGATCCCGCACAAACGCCTGCGTTTGCGGGTCAGCGGTGGGGTTTTGCAAAAGCTGCAGGTAGCGCGGCGAAAGATGGACCTGCGGCAGGTTGTCATCCACCAGCTCCACCACCCAACGCCCCCCCACCTTCTTGACCACCACGTCCGGCTCGATGGCGGTGCTGCCGCTGGCCCCCACCAGCGCTCCGGGATGGGCCGGCAGCTTGCGCAGGACCTCCAGAGCCCGGCGGAGGCTCTCCAGGCTCACCCCCAGGTGCGCCGCCATGCCCTCCCAGTTCTGCTGCAGGAGCAGGCCGAACGCTTCCTTCACGATGGCCGTGGCCAGCCGTTCTTCCTCGGTGGGCTTAGCAATGCGTTCCAGCTGCAAAAGCAAGCATTCCCGCAAATCGCGGGCCCCTACTCCGGCGGGATCGAGCATCTGCACCCAGCGGAGGGCCTCCTCCAGCGTTTCCACGGACACACCCACCTGCGCCGCCAGGTCAGGCAAAGGGGTGCGAAGGTAGCCGTCGTTTTCCAGGTTGCCAATGAGGAACTCGCAGAGGGGCGAAAGCTCAGGGGGAACCGGCAAAAGGCGGAGCTGGTCAATGAGGGCGTCGGCTAGCGACGGCTCGGGGTTGGGGAGGTTGAAAAGCGGGTCCAGCTCCTCCTCATCGAAGGAGGGATCCCCCAGGGGCGGGACATCGTGGAGGTCGTTGGCAAACAGCGCTGAAAGCTCCACCTCCTCAAAGCTGGGGGCGGTTTCCACCTCTTCGTTGCCGTCCCCGTTGGCCCGTTCGGGCGCCGGAAGCTCAGGGGTCGCTGGCTCTTCCGTTATTGCCGGCGCTCCCACCCCTTCCGCCGCGGCAACTTCCTCCTGCTCCTCTAACTCCACATCTTCGGCCAGCTCTAAGAGGGGGTTGGCTTCCAACTCCTGGCGCAGCACCTGCTCCAGCTCGAGCCGCGTCAGCTGAAGGAGCTTGATGGCCTGCTGCAGTGCCGGTGTCATGAGAAGCTTTTGGGAAAGCTTCAGCGAGGGCTTTTGGTTCACCGGCATAGGCTACAGTTCAAACTCCTCTCCAAGGTAAACTTGCCTCACCAGCGGGTCGGAAGCCAGGCTCGCCGGATCCCCGCTTGCAAGAACCTTGCCGTCTTTTATGATGGACGCGCGGTCGGTGATTTTCAAGGTGTCGCGGACGTTGTGGTCGGTGATGAGGATGCCAAACCCTTCCTTTTTGAGGTGGCGGATGAGGCGCTGCAGGTCCAAAACGGTGATGGGGTCAATGCCGGCAAAAGGCTCGTCCAACAGCAAAAAACGGGGCTGCGTCACCAGGGCGCGGGCGATCTCCAGCCTTCGACGCTCCCCTCCCGAAAGGGTTTCTGCCGGCTGGAAGCGCACCTTTTCCAAGCCGAATTCGGCAAGCAGCTGGTTGACCCGGTCCTCCGCCTCACTCCAGCTCACGCCTAAGAGCTCCAAAACGCCAAAGAGGTTTTGCTCCACGGTGAGCTTGCGGAAAACCGAAGGCTCCTGAGGCAGGTAGGAAAGCCCCAGCCGCGCCCGCCGGTACATGGGCTCGTGGGTAATGTCCACGCCTCCCAACCGCACCTCGCCTCCATCGGGCCAAACCAAGCCCACCAGCATGTAAAAGGTGGTGGTCTTGCCGGCGCCGTTGGGTCCCAAAAGCCCCACCACCTCGCCCGGGTGGAGATCGAGGCTGACCCCGTCCACCACCGTTCTGGCTCCGTACCGCTTGCAGAGCCCGCGAGCGATGAGGCTTCCGTTGGCTACTTCTGCGGTAATGGCGTCCTCCTTGCCGGCGTCTTGGCCGGTCCTTCGGGATGGTACAAGGTTTGCGAGGGCGTATCCACATCGCCGCCCACGTCCATGCTCCCCGTCTTGCGGTTCCAGGTGATGCGGGAAGCCTGCACGCGGTTGCCCGAGGGTTCCTCGGCAATGGCGGGTTGACCGGTGATCAGCAGGGTCTCGCTGCTGCCGTCGTAAACCGCCACATCACCGAAGATGCGGCGTCCGCTGGCCTTTTCCCGGATCACCACGTGCTCGCGGAACTCCCCCCGGAGGATTTCCCCCTTTTCCGTGAGGAAGGCCTGCAGCGTCTGGCTTTCGATGGTCCCCCGCTGGTCCAAAACCCGAACCCCTCCGGAAAAGAAAGCCTCCCCTTTGGCACGCATGTAGGTGAGCTGGGAGGCCTCGATGGTGCCTGCCACCTGCCCTTCGCCGGCACTTTTGGAAAGGACCCTGCCGCGCGCCTGGAGGGTGGCGGCTTCCTCGTCGAGAAGCATCTCATCGGCACGGAGCACCTGGGCGTTTTGCCAAATGCGGGCATCCCCCAGGAGGGTGACCCGGTTGCTGCTGGCCACGGCGCCTTTGGCTTGGCTTGCGGCAAAACGCAGCTCCTGGGCTTGCCCTTGCTGCTTCACTGTGCCCTGCACGCCGCCGGAAGCCGTGAAGTTCCCCTGCTCGTCAAAGGCGATGCGCTGGCACACCCCGTAAAGTTCCCGGGAGGAAAACTCCACCTGCCGGTCAGCGGTGAGCTCACCGGGACCGTTGGGCAGCTTGGCCACCAGGGTATCGCCCCTGGCTTGCCCGGCGGCCTCCTCCAGGACGACATTGCCGTTCGCCCGCAGTTCCTGGGCCTGCCCTTCGGCAAAGGCCACCACCAGCCTTTCGGCGGAAAGCCGGGAGGGCTGCTCCCGGGGTCGCGAACGGAGGGCGCAGGCTAGCCCCAAACCCTCCAGCTTCTGCAAACCCTCCTGCGCTGCGACGCCTTCGAAACGCCAAGCTTGAAGCTCCCGTACCTCCCCACCGGGCAAGAGCACCCGCAGCCGGGCCCACCCGCTCTCGCTGGAGCCTTGCGCCACAAAGGCCCACGTCCCATCGCTTTGGCGCTGGGCTTGGCTGTCACCCCACTGGCCTTCTACGGTTTCCCCGTTTTCCGTTTGCCCCACCACCGCCACCGTGCCTTGCAGCGCCAGCTTCTCAAGTGAACCGGTCTCGTCGTCCAAAAAGAGGGTTCCTCCCGGGGCTTCAAAGCGAAAGCTCTGCCGGAAGAGCATGACCCCTTTGGGAAACTCCACCGTCCCTTGCTTGCGGCGGTATTGGGCCATCGGCGCCAGGAGCGTCACCCGCTGGCCGCCGTTTTCCTCGGCCACTAGGCTCACGCCGTCTTCCACCGTGACCAGGTCCTCGGAAAGCGCGGAGGAAAGCGAGCCCGCCAAACCACCCCATCCCACCCCCGCAAAGCTCACCGGTCCCCGGGAGCGCAGCAGCTGCTCGCCGCTTTCCAGGGAAAAACCCTGGGCTCGGGCCACTACCCCGTGCCCCAGGCTCAAAAGCGGATCCCCCTCCACCACCGCTTGGCTGGTGCGCTGGTGAAAGCGGGCCTTTTTGGCTACCAGGCCGTAAGCCACTTCCCCACCCTGGAAAAACGTGAGGTCCACATCGGTGAGCTCCAGCCAGCCGGAGGCAAACTCCACCGACTCCTTGGCCGCCAGGCGGATGCTGGGGCTGACTCCCAGCGCGTAGGTAAACACGAATCCCTTTTGCACCCGCACCGGTTGTTCGCTTTGGTCGGTGGTGGGCGTCCGGGCGGGAGCTTCGGTGACCGGGGCCCGGCGTTGCCACTGGCGGTAAACCAAAAGGCCAACGAGCAAGGCAAGCCAAGCCCCCAGCAAGCTGGCGGTGACCGTTCGATAAAGGCGGGTGCGGGCTTTCACCGCTCGGAGAAGACTCCCAACGCCCGGAACCGCTGGTATCGCCGCTGGATCAGCTCTTTGGGCTTTAGGCGGGAAAGCTCGTGCAGGTGCTTGCGGATGGCTTGACCCACGGTGCGGATGGCCAGCTGCGGGGCCATGTGGGCGCCCCCCAAGGGTTCCGGCACCACCTCATCCACCACCCGGAAGCGCAGCAGATCAGTGGCGGTGAGCTTCAAGGCTTCGGCGGCTTGCTGCACCGCCGATTGGTCCTTCCACAGGATGGCGGCGCAGCCTTCGGGGGAGATCACCGAGTAAATGGCGTGCTCCATCATCAGCACCCGGTTGCCCACGGCAATAGCCAGCGCTCCCCCGGAGCCACCTTCCCCGGTGATCACCACCACGATGGGCACCTCCAGCATGGCCATGGCCCGCAGGTTGTAGGCGATGGCCTCAGCTTGCCCACGTTCTTCGGCATCAATCCCCGGGTAAGCGCCAGGGGTATCCACGAAGCACACGATGGGCCGCCCGAACTTGGCCGCCAGCTCCATCACCCGCAGGGCTTTGCGGTACCCCTCGGGCTTGGGCTGGCCGAAGTTGCGGTAAAGACGCTCCTTGGTGTCGCGCCCCTTTTGGTGCCCCACGATGGCCACCGATTCCCCATCCAGGCGGGCAAAACCGGCCACGATGGCGGGATCATCGGCAAATCGGCGATCCCCATGGAGCTCCACCCAGTCGGTAAAAAGCCCCCGGATATAGTCCAGCGTGTACGGGCGCTCGGGGTGACGGGCAAGGAGGCACTTCTGCCATGGGGTGAGGTTGGCGGTAACCCGGCGCACCTCCTCCTCCAGCGCCTCCTTCACCGCAACCGCTTCCTCCCGGGCCTGGGTGGTCCCCAGGGATTCCAGCTCGGCCAAGCGAGCGCGCAGTTCCTCCACACGGGCTAAAAACGGCGGTACCGGCAAGCTCCCCATGGCCATGAGGGTATCGCCTCGCCGCCCAATTGACAAGCGCTGCTCAGGCTCTGCAGCAGGTGGAATAGCTTCTTTCGGTTACCGGCGCTGAGCTTCCCGGACCAAGGTGTAAAGCCAGGAAGCGTGCGCGGCCCGTTCGGCAATGACCTGTCTGCGGGCGCGAAAGCGGGCGCTGTTGGTTTTCGGGTTGTCCCGGGTAGGGGCCGGGATGGTGGCCGCCAGGGCGGCGGCCTGGGCGGGGGTGAGGTCCCTGGCGGCACAGCCAAAGTAGGCCTGGGAAGCCGCTTCCGCCCCGAAAATCCCCGGGCCAAACTCGGCGATGTTCACGTAAAGCTCCAGTATTCGCCTCTTCCCCAGCTGCTTCTCCAAATGCCACGCCAGCCGCACCTCGGCGAGCTTGCGCGCGAGGCTGCGCTCTCGCGAAAGGAAGAGGTTTTTGGCCAGTTGCTGGGTGATGGTGGAGGCCCCCCGGAGCCTCCTTCCTTCAATCCACTGCTGAAAAGCCTCAGGCCAAGCGCTGAAGTCAACGCCGTTGTGGTGAAAGAAGTTGATGTCTTCCCCCACGAGGATGGCGACCAAAAGATGGTCAGAGACCTGCTCTAAAGGCACGTAGGAAAAACGCAAGCCTCGTTTGATGCCCGCTTTTTCCCATACTTCCATCTGTCGGGCAGCGGCGGCCCAGGGCTTCTTGGGCGGACCCGCGCGCCAGAGCGTGAGGTCGGGCAGCGGCGAAAGCACAAAAAAGAAAACCAAAACCAGGGCAACAGCAACGAACAGGCCCAAAACCGCCCATCTGCCATAATGCCGCCGCCCTACCATAGCCCCATTGTAGGGCGAAGGAGGTGCCGGTGCGGGCAAAAACCCTCTACTTCTTTGCTTGCTTCGCTTTGGCCGTAGCTTTTTTCGCCACGGTGCCTTTCCGCGGCCTTTTCGAGCCCGACGAAAGCCGGTACGCCCTGGTGGCCCAAGGGATGCTTCAGGAGGGGCAGTGGCTGGTGCCGCACCTGGAAGGGCGACCGTACACCCACAAGCCACCGCTGTACCTCTGGCTGGTGGCCGCGTTGCGGGGCCTGGGGCTCCCCTGGACGGTGGCCGGCGTGTTGCCCTCCTTTGCCGCCGCGGCGGCCCTTTTGCTGCTGTTTCCCCGTCTGGGCCGGCGGTGGGGCCTGGATGCCGACGAAAGCTACCTGGCCGCCGCCACGCTGGTGGCTTGCCCGCTTTTTGCCACCATGGCTTTGGCGGCACGCATGGATATGCTGCTGGCTTTTGCTCTGAGCGTGGCCCTGGCTGCCGCCTGGAGCTTGCTCTCTGGTGAAAGCGATTCCCCGCGTTGGCGGTGGTTTTTCTGGCTTTCGGTGGCGGTGGGGGTGATGAGCAAAGGCCCGGTAACCCTGGCGCTGTTAGCACTCACTTTGGTACTGCTAGCGGCGGTAAGCCGTGAGCCCCTTCCCTGGCGCCGGCTATTTGCCGGTGGGGCGTGGGTGGCCGCTTTGGGCTTGCTGTTGGCGTGGTTTGTGCCGGCCGCTTTGAGCCAGGGACGGGCCTGGGTGGAGGAGATCCTCATCCGGCAGTCCGCCGGCCGCATGGTGAAGAGCTTTGCCCACCGGGAGCCCTTTTACTTTCACTTGCTCACCTGGCCAGTGACGGGGTTCCCCGCATCGCTTTTGGCCCTGGGCGCTGCCTTGGCCTCTTGGCGACGAAAAGAAGAGCCCGCACTGCGCTTTTGGGCTTCGGCGTTTCTGGCTATTTTGCTGTTCTTCTCCGCGATTTCCGGAAAGCTCGTGGTTTACCTCCTGCCGCTGGTGCCGGTGGCCGCGGTGCTCAGCGTGCTGGCGCTCAGGCGCCAGAGCCGGTGGCTTTTGTGGGCGGTTTCCTTGGTGGCGTTGGTGGGTGTGGTTCTGGGGCTGGCGCTGGCCACCCTCCCCTACTGGCGAAACGAGCTGCCCCTGTCCCCGGCTTTATCGCTGCTTTTAGGCGGAATTTTCGCAGCGCTTTCGGCTTTCGCTGCGGTTTTGGCTTTCCGCGGTCAGTTGCGCCAGGCCTTTCACGTTTTGGTCGCCGGCGGCCTTTTTTTCACCCTGGCGGTTCTCCCGGTGGCCACCGATGCCCTGGACACCCGATTAAGCGTTCGTCCCATTGCCCGCCGCTTGGCGGCGTTGGTGGGTCCCCAAGCACCCGGGCTGGTGTACCGGGAAACCCTTTCGGGCCTAGCGGTTTACGGCGAAAGGCCCTTTTCCCGCTTGGAAAGCCCCGAGGCCCTGGTGGAAGCGCTGCAAAGCGGTGGAGCGGTGGTGATCACCCAAAAGGACTGGCAGAAGGTAAGCCCGACGCTAAACCTCGAAGCTCTCCAAATTGAGAGTTTCCCGTACCGCCGCTCGGCGCTTCTCCTGGTCTACCCGCGGCAAGCTCTGGAAACCGGGAAGGAGCAGCAAGGACCGTAGCCAGCCCACGTAGCGGGGGGCCAAAAGCGAAAGGTCGTAGAGGGTTTCCGCTCGGGCCCGGGCTTTTTGCCCCATGGCCGCGCGCAGCGACGGGTTTTCCAAAAGGCGCGTAAGGGCCTCCAACCACTCTTCGGGGGTTTTCGCCCAAAAGCCGGTTTCCCCATGGACCACCACCTCGCGGTTGGCGCCCACCGGCGAGGCTACGCAGGGAAGCCCGGCGGCGGCGTACTGGATGCAGCGGTACCCGCCCTTCCCCTGGGTCCAGAGGTCGTCACTCAGGGGCGCCAGGCCCACGTGACAGCGGGCCAGGCTTTCCCCTTCGGTGGCCTCGCTCCAGGACTCCAGCTCCACCGGAACACCCGAAAGCTCAGGGAGGCGATCGGAGATGACCTTGAGGCGAACGGGAAAACGACGGCTCAAGGCTTGCAGCACGCCCTCCAGATCCTGCAGGTACCGGAGGTTCTTTCCGAGCCCGATCCAGCCCAGGATCACCTCCCCGTGGGCGTCTGGTTTGGCCAGCGGGTAGCGGCGCAAATCCACCGGCGTGGGGTAAACCACAGTACAGGCTCCCAGCGGGGCCACCTGCCGCGCGAGCTCTTGGGACCCCACCACCGTCAAGGCGCAGTTGCGCACCATGCGGGCAAAGCGGCGACGCCGCCACCACGCTTGATCCGGTGGCTCGCCGTGCCTTTTGGGCTTGCCGTACATCACCGCGTCGTCCACATCCAGCACCCACAGCGGGCACCAGCGGCGCACCAGCAGGTCTTCCCCCAAAAGCAGCTTGAGCTTGGAAAACAGCACCAGCTCCGATGAGCGAAAGGTAGCTGCAAGCCGCAGCACCCGCAGCCATTCGGGCCGCCGGGGCAGCACCACCGTAGTCAGCTGCAAACCCGCCGCCCCCGCAAAAGGTTCGAGGCTAGCCAGCCGCAAGCGGTAGGAGGGGGCTTTGGGGTTGGGAACGACGACGGTCACGCGCCTTAAGGCCACGGCCCCTCCTTGTACACCCTGGGAAGCCGCCGGTCTATCTCCTGCCACACCACACCGGCCCCGCTGGCACCGTAGAGGCCGGTTTCGCGGTTGCGGTCGGTTCCCACCCAGACCACCACCAGAAACTTGGGGCGCAAGGCCACAAACCAGGAGTCCCGGCGGTTGTCGGTGGTGCCGGTTTTCCCCGCTAAGGGACGACCGCAGCGGCTGGCAAAACCGGCCGCCGTGCCGCTTTCCACCACTTCCTCCAAAGCCCCCCGCACCTGGCGCACGGCTTCCGGGGCAAATACCTGGCGGTGATGCCGGCCTGGTTCCACCGCCCAGGGCTCCAGGAGCCGGCCGCCGGCGAGGAACGTGGTAAAAGCCCTTGCCACCTCCAGCGGGGTGGCCTCCACCGCCCCCAAAAGCTCGGCAGGGGTCCCCGGGGGCGAAAGACCCAGCTCCCGCAAGGTGTTGGTCACCTGGCTCAGGCCCAGGCTCAAGCCCAGGCGAACCATGGGCACGTTGACCGAATGCACCAGCGCTTCCTTCACCGAAATGGCACCGCGGAAGCGGCCGTCGTGGTTTTGGGGGGCCCAGAGCTGCGTTCCCACTGGAACCACAAGCGGTTCATCCAAAAGCGTGGCTTCCAGATTCCAGCCTTCTTCCAAAGCCCTGGCCACCAGAAACGGCTTGACCAACGAGCCAATGGGCCTTTTGGCCGACAGGGCGCGGTTCAGCTCGCCGGGCTTGGGCTGCTTGCTTCCCTGTAATGCCAGGATGCGTCCGTCAGCACCCACCACCACCACCGCCACCTGCAACGGGTCGCCGCTTCCTTCGCCCAGCGCCGGCTTTTGCGCCCAAAGCCGGGCCAAGCTGGCTCCCACCCCTGCCCGCACCGCTTCCTGCACCACCGGGTCGAGGGTGGTGCTCACCTCTTTCCCCTTCACCAGGTCCAAGAAGTGGGCCGCCGCCTCCCACCGCAGCGGCCATGGGGCCGTGGGCAACGGACCCAGCTGGGCTTCCGTGGCTTCCTCACCGCTGACATGCCCCTCCCTCTGTAACGCCGAAAGCGCTTGGGCCCTCCTGGCCCTGGCTGCTTCCGGGTGCTGAAAGGGGTTGAAGCGGTTGGGGGCGGCAATCATGCCGGCCAATAGCGCCGCCTCATGGAGGCTTAAAAACCGTGCGGGCTTTCCAAAGTAAAAGCGGGAGGCGGCCTCCACGCCTACCACAGAAACACCACCGTCCTGCCCGAAGTACACGTGGTTGAGATAGGCGTTGAGGATCTGCCGCTTGCTGTAACGGTACTCCAGCAAGCTGGCCAGAAACGCTTCCAGGACCTTGCGGCTCATGCGCCGCTCGGGGCGCAGGAGCAGGAGCTTGACCACCTGCTGGGTGATGGTGCTGCCCCCCTGCTTCACCCCGCCGCTGGTGAGGTTCGCCACGGTGGCTCGAAGCACACCACGCAGGGAAAGGCCGGGATGGCTGAGGAAGCCGCGGTCCTCCAGGTCCACCACCGAGTTGATGAGGCCTGGGGATACCTGCTCCAGAGCCGCCGGCCACTGCACCGTGTCTTTTTCCGGCAACAACGCCACAAGGCGGGGTGGGAGAGTGATTTCCCTAAGGGCGCCGGCGTTCGTTTGAAAAAGTTCCAGCCCGGAAGCGGAGGCCCTCACAACCACCGGCGTTTGGCCGGAAGCCAGGCCCGGGCCTAACAGGAAGCTACTACCGGTGTGGCATACCTCGTAGGGTCGAGGCTGGGTGCAGGGCTTGGGGGGAAGTCCGTGGGCTGCGAAGAAGAACTGCAGCTCCTCGGAAGTCCACGCCTCACCCGCCCGGAGAACCCCTGGGCTGGCAAAAACCCTGGGGCTTCCGGTGGCTGCCAGCGCCCGCTCCATCCCGGCGCCCACCAGGGCCAAACCCCAGCCCAGGATTAGAAGCCCGCTGGCCACCGCAAGCAGGCACAGGAGCACAAGCCAGCGGAGCACAATCCGGGTTCGCCTGGTGAGCGGCACGTCCCCATTTTAGAGGAGGCGAACCTTTGCCGCCGGGGCTGCGTTTATCCGGTCGGAGGTAGACCAATGCTTGAGCTGGTTGGCTTTTTCCTGCTGCTTGCTGCTCTCTACGTTACCTGGAAAGTCTTTGTGCTGGTGGTGAAGCTTGTGTTTTTGCCCGTAAAGCTTGCATTCATCCTCGTCAAGCTGGTGCTGGTGGTGGTGGGGACGCTCCTGCTTTTGGCCTTGGGCTTGCCTCTGCTTTTTGCGCTGGCTTTGCCCTTGCTGCTGGCGGGATTACTGCTCTGGGGTGTAGGGCGCCTGCTTTTCGCCTGAGAAATCCAAAACCGGGGTGGTGAAAAGCCTCGCCAACACGCCCTGTTGGGTGAGGGCGTAAACCCGCAGCTGGCTGGGCTGGGGTCGAGCTTCGGAGCTCCAGGCTAAGAGAGCGGGCCCCACGCCGGCGGTGGGGATGAGCTGGCGGTCCACGATCTTTCCCCCGTCCTCAGCCACCGCCCACACCTCCACCACGTAGGCGTCCACCTCTTCCTGGCTTTCCACTTCCCAGGAAAGCTGCCAGCTGTCGCCCTCCGCCACCAAATCCACCGCCCCCAACCGCACCGGGTAATCGCGCAGCTCCCGCACGGCAAAGCTGGCTTGGGCTTCGCCGGGGAGGCTCAAAACACCCAGAAGCACCGCTTTCACGCCCCAAAAGGAGGTCTTGCCTTCTTGACCGGGCTCCAGTTCGAGGGTGTCGAAGCGCCCGTCTTCGTAAAACAGCACCAGTCGAGCGGCACTGCGCGTGAGCCGCCCCGGGAGAACCGCCACCCCGTCACCTTCCGGCTGAAGCGCCACAAACTTCACTTGCGGGACCACGAAGCGGAAGGCCGCATCCCCGGCCAAAGCTGGCGCGGAAGCCCCCGCCCAAGGTCCCACGCTCCAGCCCAGCTTCTGGGGGGCAAGCAGAGCAGCCAGCGCCACATCCCAAAGGGCGGAAGCCACCCCCTCGGGGTTGGACCTGCTTTCCACCATGCGCCAGACATCGTCCAGGCTCTTGGCCGCCCTGACGCCGTCCTCCTTGAAGTTCCTCCACAAAAGCTCCAAAAGGGCGGTGCGCTCGATTTCCCCTGCCCACAACGCCGCTTGAAAAGCGGCTTCCCACCGCTGGCGGAGGCGGCTGGAGGGGGGTGCCATGTGCGCCGCCACCAAGTCCGAAAGCTCTCCTGCGAGTTGGCTTTCGCCCAGGTTCTTGCGCACAACCCCCTGCACCAGCAGGAAAAACTGGTCTTCCAAAGGCAGCGAGGACGGCAGCAGCACATCCACCGGGGCAAGCGTGGCGTCGTAAGGATCTTGCGCCAAGCGGACCCGCAAGTCGCCAACGTTCCAGCCTCTTTCCGCTAACAGCTCCAAAGCCTGTTCGGCGTGGGAAAACTGAACTAAAAGCTGAGGCCCCGCCTGGATCTCGAAGACGGCCCCGCTCCTGCCGGCTACGGGAAGAGCGGCATTGGCAACGGCAACTGTTGCAATCAGAAAGGCAATGGCGAGCGCTCGCTTCATGCTATAAGGCTACCCCTCCCGCCCAGGGCCCGTCAAGCGCGGGCCCTGACCAAAACCACGGTGATGTTGTCCAGCCCACCTCGCTCGTTGGCGGCCGCCACCAGGCGGTTGGCGGCTTGACCCAAAGCCGGAGAGGTGACGAGGATGTTGCGGATTTCCCCGTCCTCCAGCATGGTGTTAAGCCCGTCGGAGCACAACAGCAGGGTATCCCCATCGTTAAGCTTAATCTCCATAAAGTCTACGGCTGGCTCCTGCATACCGCCTAGGGCGCGGGTCACTACGTTTTTCAAAGGGTGGTTGCGCGCCGCTTCCTCGCTTAAGAGGCCTGCCACCACTTGCTCGTGCACCCAGGAGTGATCGGAGGTCAGAAGCTTGAGATCCCCTCCCCTCAAGAGGTAGGCCCGGCTATCCCCCACGTGGGCCACGGTGGCGGTGTCTTGCTTGAGGTCCAAAAGGGCGGCCACCACTGTGGCCCCCATGCCCTTGAACTCGACGGCCGACTCCACGGTGGCCATGACCTTGCGATGGGCAGCGAGGATGGCTTGCACCAGGCGGTTGGCGTTTAAAGACAACCTTACTTCCCAGTTCTCGGGCCATGTCTTGTCCTCGTGCTCGCGGGTTGCTTCCACGGTGGCTTCGATTTCCCGAACAGCAATGGCGGCGGCCACCTCTCCTGCGGCATGTCCCCCCATCCCGTCGGCAACCAAGTAAAGGCCCAAATCGTCCCTCACCAAAAAGGCGTCCTCGTTTTGCGCTCGCCGTAAGCCGCGATCGGTAATGCCGTAAGATTCCACGCGCAAGAGCTTCGCCCCCCTTAAGCCTTTTGTCCACGCATCATTCTAATTTCCCCCAGAAGCGTCTGCACACTCGGTTCATCGGGTAAAAGCTGGGCTGCTTGCTCGGCAAACCTGCTGGCCCGCAGCACCATCCCGGCCCGCAAAAAAAGACGAGCGCAATCTAAAAAGTAGTTGCCGTTGAGCGGGTCAAGAGTACACGCCTTTTCCAGCTTGCGCAGCGCCTGGTCAAGCTTGCCGGTTTGCGCCAGGAACAAACCGAACTGGTGCTGAATCCGTGCGCTGCTGGGGTCGTGGGCCTCAGCTTGCTGAAAGTAGTCATGGGCTTGCCCTATATCGCCTTGCTTGGCGAGGGCCACCGCTTTTGCTAGGAGGGCCTTGGCCAGCTCCTTGGGATCCACCGGACCGATGGGGGTGGCTGTCTCCAAAGTCCTATCGTACCGGGCGCGCGTTTCGGGGTTGGAGAGCACGTTAAAGGCCTGGGTGATCCTCTGAAAGCGTTCTTCCGCCTGTTTTTTTTCAGGACCCTGAAAGCGGTCCGGATGGAGCTCCCGTGCCAAGCGACGAAAGGCTGCACGGATTTCCTCAATGCTGGCCTCCCGCCTTACGCCAAGTACCTCATAAAAGTTTGGCTCCCTGGCCATGTCGCTCCCCTTACTTCAAGCTTAGACCAAATCACTCCCTCAACGCTACCCTTTCGCGAGCCACCCGTCGCACCGGCTCGGAAACGTTGCGATCGCGAGCGAGAAGCCGCAAATCCCGGTCGCTTAAACGCGACATCAACTGGATGGCAATGGCCGGCGGCGTTCTCGGGTTGAACACCAAGTTGCGCACCACGCCGTAGCGGCGCAAAAACCGCTGGCGGCTGGCGATGATGCGGAGGGCCTCTTCGTTCACCGCCCGCATGCCAGCAATTTGTTCCACCTCGCCTTCAGAGAGCTTGGGGCTGGCCAAAACCGCCCGGACCACCAGCGAGCTCCGGTCGCGCACCAGGATCAAGCGTTCCTCCCGGGTCCCCTTCAGGGCCTGCATGATGCGCTGGTAAGTATTCATCAGCGCAATGCGCACAAAGGCGTCCTGAACTTCTTTGGGAGCCCCGGCTTCCGGTTCGGGGGCTTTTACCGGCTCCACCTCGGGACCGGGCGGCACGATCCCCACGGACTTGAGCTCTTCCAGCGCTTCTCCAATGGAAGGGCCATGAACGGGCTCTGGCGGCGCTTCTTGGTCGGTGGCCGACGCCCAAACCGTGGCCTTTTCCAAAAACTCCTCTTCAAACTCCCGCAAGCGACGCAAGATATCGGGAGTCACCTGGGGATTGGCGCGCAAATCCTCAATGATCTCCAGGCACCCCAGCAACCGCACCTGGTTGGTCACCAGGGCGTCCTGGGTAGCGGGAGGGGCCACCCGCGCCAGCCAGCGCAGGGTTTCATCGGCGGTGCGTGGGTCGCGGATGATTTCCTGCCACAAACCCTCGTCGCGGAACCACTTGGCGATAAGGTCAATTTCCAGAGGGTCGAGATCGGGAAGGGCCAAGGTATCCCGGGCGTGTTCGGCAGTAAAGGAAGACAACGACTCCCGGGCCGCCTCGGCAATTTCCTGATCGGAGTCGGAAGCCAAAAACACCAAAATCCGCAGGAGCTCTTCCCGGGGCACCGGCAGCAAGCCCTGGGCGGCAAAAACCCGCACCGCCCGGTTCACCATCCCCTGGCGGATGCCACGAACCAGCTCCTGCGGGGTGGCAAAGCCGCTCACGGTTTTTTCGCCTCCCCTTGGGTGGTCCATGGGACAGCCAGGCGCAGGACCTGGCCATCCCGGCCCGGCGGTGAAAGCTCAAGATCCCGAAAACGCAGGGAAACCGCGCCAGCATCACCCAAGAGAAGCTCGCCCCCGGTCTCCGGCACCTCCAGGGTGAGCTGCTGCCCGGCCGGCAGGAGCTGGCGCACCAACGGCTTGCCCGCTACCAGCCACTCCACCCAGCAGTCACGGCGGGTTGCCAAAACCAGGCCATTGGCTGGCGCTTTCGGCTGCTCGCTGGGTTCAGCAGGCGTTGGGGTGGGCGGAGGGGTTGGGGCGAGCTGCTGGAGGAGGGCTCGGGGGGTGGGCCCAATTTCCGCCATTTCGGAGCTGTTGTTTTTTTCCAGCCAAATAACCACCGCCGCCGCAAGGCAAACCAAAAAGAAGCCAAGAACCCAGCGGGTCCAGGTTTTGGGTTTTACCTCCTCTACGGTCACCACCGGAAAAGGCTGACTGGAGGATTCCCATTTTTGCCACAAAACGTCAAAGGTGGCTAACCAGGAACTGGGCTCCTCCCCGAGAAAGCCCAGGTACTGCCGCAAAAACATGCGTGCAAAAACCGCCCCCGGCAAACGCGAAAAAGCCCCGGCCTCCAGCGCCTGCAACGTGTGGATAGAAATTTTCGTTTTGGCGGCAATGGCTTCCAGGGAAACATCGTGAGCTTCGCGTAAAGCTTTGAGCTCCCGCCCAAACTCCTCAGGCCCTTGGGCGCGCAAATCTTTCATGGCAGAGAAAGTTTACGGCGATTTGCGGTTAGTGCAAGTATTGCTCCTCACCTGGCGTGCGCAAGCGCCGCACCCACAGGGCTTGCTGCGCCAAGTTGCGGACTCGCGCTGGGAATTCCCGGGAATTGGAAAAGGACAAGAGCTCGTCATCGGACAAACTCACCAGCACCGCCACGGCCAGCGCCACCGGCATCGCCGGGTTGGCCAAAGCCGCCTTGCGCACGGAGGCCACCTGCCCCCAGCGGTGGTGTCGCAGGATTTGCGCCAAAACCCGCGATGAACCAGTTTCTGCTGTCAGACGCACGCAGTGGTTTTGGGCAAACTTGGGGTTATCCAGCAGAGCCGCGATGACCCGGGTGTCCTCCTCGCCTAGGAGGTGAATCAAAACCGGAGGCGGAGCCTGGCGGGCAAGGGAAACCTTTTCACCAACGGTAAGCGTCGGCAGCCGTTCCACGAGCTTGCCCTGGGCCTGTTGTCTCACCGGCATGGGCGTGCGGGGATCGCCCAGCACCTCTAACAGGTCGTGCCATCCCAAGAGCGGCAGCGCCCGCCAAGCAAAGGCGCGGGGGCAGCGGGGGTGACGCACCAGCGCTACCATCACCCTGCGGCGGCTGGTGGCCCAGGCGCTGCCGGCTACGGCTTCCACGAAGGCCCCGGTGCAGTAGGGCGAGCGGAGTGCGCGCACAATTTCCAGCTCATCGTCCAGCTCGCTCAAATCCTTGCCTCGCCACAGCTCGGGCAACGTAACCCCCAAGCAATAGTATCGTCCAGCCACCGGTGCTTTGCTAGACTCTCTTTGAGGACCGTGATGGGGAGTCCCTGGCGAGCGTGGGGCGAACCTTTCCGCACCCGTTTACAAGGCGGGGTGGCGGTGCTTTTCCTGGCCTTCACGCTGGCGTGCCACACGCCCGAAAGCTCGCCTTCCCTTTCCCTTTTAACCTCCCTCTCCCCTTCCGATGTGGAAGCCCTGCAAAAGGAGCTGCACTCTTTGACCGGACCCTCGGGAACGGCGCGCGTGAAGGTCCGTTCCGTTCCCCCAAGGGTGTTCGAGGAAGCGGTGGAGGTCTTCACCCCTCATACCGAGGGCGGGGGGTGGGACCTGGCGGTGGTTCCCACCACGTGGCTTCCAAGGCTTGAAAAAAGGCAAGCCATCCTGGAGGTCCCGGTCCACCAGGTGCAGAAGCTCTCGCAAGCGGTGAGTCCTTTGGCGCTGCTAGCGGCCAGCGCGCAGGGCAAAACCCTCGGGTACCCGCTTTCCGTGGATGTGCCTGCCCTTTTTGTGAACCCCCGGTTTTTTCCCCAGGTGCCCACCTCCCTGATGGCCTTGGTTGCGAGCCCTTTGCCCCCGGGTGTCCTTCCGCTAGGCCTCGACCTGCGCAGCCCAAGCCAGGTTTTTCCGCTGTTGAGCAGCGGCAACGGCACGCCCTCAAACCCCGATGTGACTGCGGCCATCCAAGCGCTCAAGGGGCTCATGGCGAACATGGGTTCGGCCGCACCGCTAAGCCTTCACCTGTGGACGGTGCCTTTTGCGGAAAGCGCTCAAGCCCAGCTTTTTGTAGAGGGAAAACTGGCGGCTTTCGTAGGGGGACCGCGGGCCGCGGCCCTCATGGAAAAGGTCAAAGCGCCCTACCTGGTGGTCCCCATTCCCCCTCTTTGCGAGGGGTGTCAGGCGCCCAAGCCCTGGGCGCAGGTGACCGCGGTGGTGGTGAACAGCCTCTGCCCCTTTCCGGATTTGGCGCAAAAGCTCGCCCTGGAGCTCACCTTACCCGATCGCAACGTAAGGCTTAATGCGGCCATGAACACCCTGCCAGTGGTGGGACGGGGTGAGGAAAGCAAAATCCTGGCGCAAAGCCCGTCGCTTTTTGGTTTTCAAAGGGCCCTGGATACGGCCACAGTGGTCACTTTGGATGAAACCAGCCCAGCCTGGCAACAGTGGGAGCTGGCCCTGGGACACCTCACCGAAGAACAAACCAAAGTCCAAACCGCTAAAGCAGGGGTTACGCCATGAGGCGTTTGGGCTCTTCGTTGCTCCACCAACTCACGTTTTCCCACGCGCTGGTAGCGTTGGTGCTCTCTCTGAGCTTGGGAACCATCCTGGTAGCGGTGGTTTGGGCCAGGGCCCGCACCACCGAGCAGCGGCTTTTGGACAGCGCCGCAGCCTTGGCGTCCGAGCAGGTCATGGCCGAGCTTCGGCGACTGGAGGACGCCCGCAACGATCTGGCTCGAGCTCTCGCGCAAAGGCGTATCACCGGAAGCATCGAAGATCGGCTGTGGCTGCACCAAGCTTTAAGTTATGCCGACGTGGACCGCATCGAGGTTTTCGCGGACTTGGCGCCGGTGGCCGAAGCGTACGCCCTCCTGCCCGGGGGAAGCCCCAGCTTACGAACACAGTGGTTGCCGGGCCACCCCCAGGTGGCCGCGTTGCTGCAGGGCGGCAAGCCCGTAAGCTGGGTGCAATGGCCGGAGGGGGGAGAACCCAGCGTGAAAACCGCGCGCCGGGTGGTGGCTGGCGGAGGCGCAGCGACATACGTGGTGGTGACGCTGGCTTTGCGCCCCTCCTGGTTGGCCGCGGCGTTGCCTCCAGGGGTTACCGGCGCGCTCCTGGTGAGAGGACAGCGGGCCCTTACCTGGCCTCCTGCCGAAGATGATCAAAGCCGCAACGGCTTTTTGCGTCCCCTCCGGATGCAGCAGAGCATTTTGCGACTGGACGACGACACCACCTTGGGCGTGGAGCTCACGGCCCCCAGCGTTTTCCTGGAACAAGCCCTGGGTCCCAGCCTACGCGGGGGCGCCTTGGTGACCTTGGTCTCCCTGACCTTGGCGTTGCTTTTGGGTCATTCCTTTGCGCGCCGCCTCCTTGCCCCGTTAGGGGACCTGTTGGAAGGCACGGCCGCCATGGCCCGCGGACACCTCACGGTGCGCCTGCCGGTCCACCGCCACGACGAGCTGGGGGCGCTCACCCGGGAGTTCAACCGAATGGCCGACGAAATCCGCACCACCTACCTTGGCGTGATTTCCACGCTGGCCGAGGTGGTGGAAGCCAAATCCCACTACACCCGCGAGCACATTGAAAGGGTGGAGCGCCTGGCCATGGCCACCGCTCAGGTCCTGGAAGAACGGGGGTGGGCCCGCTGGTCTTCGCATCAGAAGTTCATCCTTTCGGTGGCTGCCATCCTCCACGATGTGGGGAAGATTGCCATTGGCAACGACATCCTGAACAAGCCGGGTCCGCTGTCGGGAAGCGAGCGCCAGGAGATCCTCTCCCACCCGGAGGTGGGGGGCAACATCGTGGAGCGCATGGGCAAGCTGGAGCGCGCGGCGGAGATCATCCGCGCCTGCCATGAGCACTTCGATGGCAGCGGCTATCCCCGCGGTTTGAAAGGGGATCAAATCCCGTTGGAGGCCCGCATCATCCTGGCGGTGGACGCCTTTGACGCCATGACCCAGGTGCGCCCCTACTCCCAGGCGCGGGCTCTGGAGGATGCCATTGCCGAGCTGCGGGCCGAGGCCGGCAAGCAGTTCGATCCGGTGGTGGTGGAAGCACTCATTGAGGTGGTGCAACGAGAGGCCCGCGGGCAGCCGCTTTACAGCAAAGACTCTTCCGGTTTTTACCGCTCGTTGACCGAAGACTCAGGCGAAACGCCGGTGGCTGCTGGCTAGTTTTCCCGGCCCACCTGGCGGATCACCGCTTCCACGTCCTTCCGCCGCTCCGAAAGAAGCCCCGGATCTCTCGCTTCCATCACCAGCCGCAGCAGGGGCTCGGTGTTGGAAGGCCTCACGTTGAACCACCAGTCGGCGAACTCCACGGTAATCCCGTCCAAAAAGTCCACCTGGCCGTGCCCGAACTTTTCGGCAAGAGCAGTAATGACCTCCTCCTTGTTGGCCACGTGGAAGTTCACCTCACCGGTGCGGGCATAGCGGTCCAGGGGTTTCACCAGCTCCGAAAGGGGCTTTCCCTCCTGCCGGAGCAAGTTCAAAACCTCAATCATGGTGATGATGGCCGAGTCGGCGTAAAAGTTTTCGCGGTAGTAAAAGTGGCCTGCCAGCTCGCCACCGAAAGGGCTTTGCAGTTTGCGCATGGTGGCCTTCATGAAGGAGTGCCCAACCCTCTCCCGCACCGGGACTCCCCCGGCCGCTTCAATGGCCTCGCGGGTAGCCCAGGATGACCGCACGTCGTACACGATGCTGGCGCCCGGAAAGCGCGCAAGGATGGCTTTTGCTAAAAGCGCTGTTAAAAGATCAGCGCCCACCACCTTTCCCTTCTCGTCCACCATCATGGCCCGGTCGGCATCGCCGTCAAAGGCCACACCCAAGTCGCACCCCTGGGCCACCACCGCTTCCTGGAGGAAGCGGAGGTTCTCCTCCTTCAAGGGGTTGGCCTCGTGGTTTGGGAAGGTGCCGTCCAGGCCAAAAAACAGCGGCACCAGCTCAATGTTGAGCTGGGAAAACAGGGGTTCGTAAAGCGTGGCCATGCCGTTGGCCACGTCCACGGCCACCTTGAGGCGGGGCTCGCGAACCCGCAAAAACCGCAACACATGGGCTTCATAGGCCTGCCAGATCTCGCGGATTTGGTACGGCCCCTGGGGGTTTGGTTCCGGGGGTTTTTGCGTGCGAACCAGCTCCTCCAGCTTGCCAATGCCGGTTTCCGAGCTGACAGGGATAGCTTCCCGCCGGGAAAACTTAAACCCGTTGTAGCGGGCAGGGTTGTGGGAGGCGGTTACTTGAATGCCGCCGCTGGCCCCTAAAAAGCCCACGGCAAAGTAGTTCATGGGGGTGGTGGCGAGGCCGATGTCCCAAACGGCAAAACCGGCGGTACGCAAGCCCTTTTCGCAAGCGGACGCTAAGCCCGGTGAGGTTTGCCGCATATCCCGGCTCAACACCACGGCCTTCACCTTGGCCGTATCTTCGGCTTCGAGAATCTGCGGGAAAAAATAACCAATGGCGTAAGCGTGTTCTTCGTTCAGCTCCTCGGGAACCACGCCGCGCACGTCGTAAGCCTTGAAGATCCCTGCCATGCTGAGCACCTCCGCGCGGCAGTTTATCCGCCCGGAGCTGGCCCGCCAAGGGGTCGTTGCTCCTAGCGGTCGGCAAGCCTTTTTTTGCAGCAAACGTATAATGCGTTTGTGACTGGAAGCACGGAGAACCCGCGCTGGGCCTACGTGGACGGCGTTTTCGTGCCGTTCGCCAGTGCTGCGGTGCCTTTAGAGGACCGCGGTTTGGAGTTTTCCGAGTCGCTTTACGAGGTGGTGGCGGTGATTAACGGCAAGCCCTTTCGCCTTGCCGACCACGTGGAGCGAATGCTGCAGGGGGCGCGGGAGCTGGGGCTTCAGGAAGGTGTGCCGCCGCTGGCCCGGTGGCAGCAGGTGGTGGCCGACCTTTGGGCACGGGAGCGCTTTGACAGCGCCATCCTTTACGCCCAGCTCACCGGCGGCACCGCCGCCCGGGAGCACCTGCCCAGCCAACGCAAAAAACCGCTTTTTTTCGCGTACTTGCGGCCTTTTACATTTCCCACCCCTAGCCTCATCGGCCAGGGCATTGCCGCGGTCACCGTCCCGGAGATGCGCTGGCAGCGGCGGGACATCAAAACCACCATGCTGCTCCCCGCTGTACTGGCCAAGCAGCAGGCGAGGCAAAAAGGCGCCCAGGAGGCGATCTTCGTCGGCCAGGACGGCTACGTCAACGAGGGGGCCTCCAGCAACGTGTGCGTGGTGCGCAGCGGTGTGGTGGCCAGCCCACCCCCTGGGGAGCGGCTTTTGGAAGGGGTAACGCTTAAGGCGGTAAGCGAGCTTTGCGCGGAGCTTGGCCTTCCCTTCCACCGCCGCTGGGTTTCCCTTTCCGACCTTAAAGGTGCCGACGAGGTTTTCATTGCCTCCACGACGACCCTTATCATGCCGGTGGTGCGTTTAGATGGACAACTGGTGGGTGGTGGAAAACCCGGGCCCATCACGTTGCGCCTGGCTTACCACTTCCAAAAGCTCTTTACCGGAGAGCAAACCGCCGCAGCCGGCTCAGGACCCTTTTAAGCCCCCAGGCCCCCGTCCACGCGGATCACCGCGCCGGTGATGTAGGCGGCCTGGGGGGAAAGCAAAAAGCGCACCACCGAGGCCACCTCCTCCGGCTTTCCAAAGCGGCCCATGGGCACCGACTCCCGGGCCCGCTTTTTCCGGGTTTCGGGCAAGCTGGCCGTAAGGTCGGTTTCAATCCACCCCGGAACCACGCAGTTGGCGGTAATGCCGTACCGCCCCACCTCCCGGGCCAGGGCCTTGGTAAAGGCCACCAACCCTCCCTTGGCGGCGGAGTAGTTGGTTTGACCGTGTTGCCCCAAAAGCCCGGAAAGCGAGCCGATGTTCACCACCCTCCCCCGCCCGGAGTGAAGCATGGAGCGCAGACACCCACGGGTGAGCCGGTAGGCTCCGGTGAGCGCGGTGTCCACCACCCCCCGCCAGCGCTCTTCGTCCATAAGCAGCAGGGTGCCGTCGGCAATGATGGCGGCGTTGTTGACCACCGCGTAAACCGGCTCGGCCAGTTGCGCTAAGAAGCTTTCCACATCCTCCCGGACCGAAACGTCGCAGCGAAAGCCCCGGGCGTTTCCACCCAGCTCCCGCGCTTGAATTTCCACCTCCTGGGCGGCGTTTTGGTTTTGCCGGTATAGAAAGTCAACCTCGTAGCCTGCCTGGACCAGGGCCAAAACGATGGCCCGGCCAATGCCCCGGGACCCACCCGAAACCACCACCCTGAGACCACGCCCTTCCTCTACCCTCCAGGACCCATCACCCACGGGAGGCCATGCTAGCCCTTCTTCGAGCATGGCTCAAGTTGCGCCCGTGGAAGCACCGGAATCGAGATGCCGCTTTTAGCCAGTTGACCCGCCGCTCACCGGCGGCAAGACCGGCAGCGCTTGCGCCAGAGGTCGAAAGTACTCGGGTCCCGGATCCCAGCGGCGAACCCGCTCATCCACCTTGAAGGGGACTGCTGAAAAAACGATGTGCACGGTATCGGCCAGCGGACGGAAGTGGGAAACCTGGCCGTTGTAAATGACCCGCACCGGGACATGGGCAAAGGGCACCCGCATGCGTCCCGCCCGCACCAGGATCTCGGTATCCACCGAGTAGCGCCGGCCGATGAGCTCCATGCGCCGCAAGACCGCAGCGCGAACCAAGCGAAAACCGCACTGGGAATCCTCCAGGGGAAAGCCGGTCATCAAGCTCAGGGCCCGGGTGCCGATGTAGTTGGTCCAGAAGCGCTTGCCGGGAATGGCCTGGGGGGTATGGAGGCGGTTGCCCACGATCAGGTCGTACTCATGGGCTAAGGCCAAAAAACCTGGAATATCGTTGGGGTCGTGTTGCCCATCGGCATCCAGCATGAGGATGTGCGTCCAAGGGCCAGCCAAAAGCCAGGGCAAGCCGGTGCGCACCGCTTCCCCTTTGCCGCGGTTTTCCTCCAGCCGCAAGACGTGGGCGCCGGCCTGCCGCGCTTGCCATGCGGTGTCGTCGGAAGAGCCGTCGTCCACCACCAACACCAGAGGAACGTGCTGCAAAACACCGGCCACCACGGCTCCTACGGTGGCGCTGCAGTTGAACGCCGGGATGAGGGCTGCAATCTCCGACACCATGGCCATAGATTAGCAGCCGGGCTTAAGCTCCGCCCTTTTTGAACTCGCCTTCCACCACCGGATAGGCGCAAAACTGACATTTCAGCGGGCCGTTAAAAAGCTGGATTTTCCTGCACGCTTTAAGCCCCACCTGGCGAGCGAGACGCGGGTTTCCCAACAAAAGCCAGAGCGTAGAACCCGCCGCTTGCCTTTTCACCGCATTCCCCAGCTGGCGGTACAGGGCCACCAGCTCCGCTTCCTCCCCCAACCGCACCCCGTAAGGGGGGTTGGTGATGATTAACGTTCCTGCTGGCACCCTGGGAAGGTCGCGCACATCTCCCCTTTCCCAGCGCACCAGAGCGTCCACCCCGGCGGCTTTAGCGGCCTTGCGGGCCAGGCTCAGGGCTTGCTGCGCCAAGTCCCGGCCCACGATGGGGGCCGCAGGCTTTCGCCGTCCCGCCAGGGCCTCAGCTCTTGCTTCTTTCAGGGCATGGCTTTCGGCAAAGGGCCAGCGCTCGAAGGCAAAGGAGCGCTTCCATCCTGGAGGGGTGCGGGACGCTAAAAGCGCTGCTTCCACCACGATGGTCCCCGAGCCGCACATGGGGTCCAAAAGCGGCTTTTGTCCGTCGTAGCCGGCCAACAGCAAAAGCCCAGCGGCCAGGCACTCAGAAAGCGGGGCTTGGGCTTGCCTTTGCCGGTACCCGCGGTGGCTCAAGGGCTCCCCGGAGGTGTCCAGGTAGAGCGCGCAAGCTCCCGGCTCCAGGTGCAACACCACCCGGAGGTCCGGGTTTTGTACGTCCACCGAGGGGCGAAAGCCTCGGTGCTTTCGCATGCGATCCACCAGCGCATCCTTCACCACCAAAGCGGCAAAGTGGGTGTTGGCAAACGCTGCATGCCGCCCCGCCACCTGCACCGCCACCGTGGCTTCTCTCCACAGAAGCTCCTCCCAGGGAACGGAAAAAGCGAGCTGGTAAAGCTCCTCCCTCCCCGAGCAGGGGCCCGAAGCAAGAAAAGAAAGCACGCGAATGGCGGTTCGCAGCCACAAATTGGCCCGCGCCACCTGTTCCCAGGTGGCTGCAAACTCCACCGCTCCCGGTCGTGCTTGCCCACGCACACCAACGAGCTGGAGTTCCTGCAGCAAAACTTCTTCCAGCCCCCGGGAGCACGTGGCCACACAGGTCAGTTCCACGGGCAAGATTGTGGCACGGCCGGACTTTTCGAGGTAGCACGCAAAGCAATTTGCGATTCGGTTTTGAGATTGCAGAATTGTGGCACTTTGTACACGTTACTTTTACCACAAGCCCTTTACAGGTGACGGTGCGGAGCCGATGATACTTACCGGAGGAGGACCTATGAATACCCTCTTCGCCCTGGGCACCAACCACCGCCTGGCCACGCCGGAAGAGGTCGCTCAGGCAAGAATCCCAGAACACCTGCTGCCAGACGCCCTTCACGCCATAGCGCAAAGGCTCAACGCCAGCGAGCTGGTGTACCTGGCCACCTGCCATCGCACCGAGTTTTACGTGGTTCACGAGGGTGATCTCTGCCCGGGCCGCCTCACCCAGGCGCTGCGGCAAGCATTAGCGGAGCTCACCGGCGGTGTAGCTTCGCTTCCGGAATCGTCCCGCTGCCTCTTGCTGCAGGGAGCCTCGGTGGCCCAACATCTCTTTCGGGTCAGCGCGGCTCTGGACTCGCTGATGCTGGGGGAAAGCCAAATCCTCGGTCAGGTGAAGGAAGCGTTCCGGCAATCGGCGCAAGCGGGCCTCGCCAAGGCCAAGCTGCACACGCTCTTCGGCCAGGCCTTTCGGGCGGCCAAGAGGGTGCGCACGGAAACCAGGCTTTCCCAGGGCGCCACCTCTCTGGTTTCCCTGGCGCGAAACATCATCCGGGAACGCCTGAGTCAGGACAGCCGCCCGGTGGCCATCGTGGGGGCCGGCGAAATGGCCGCGGCTGCCGGAAGCTTGGTGAGGAAGCTCGATGGCACCCGCGACATTGTGATTTTCAACCGCTCCCGGGAGCGGGGCCAAGCCCTGGCGCAACAGCTCGGCGCCAGCTTTCAGCCGTTGTCCAACCTGTTTGAAGCCAGCAATGGCTTTTCTGTGGTGGTGCTGGCGGTGGCCAGCGAAGAGCCGGTTTTGAGCCAGGCGGTGGCTGCGCGATTGGCCCCCGCTCTCATCGTGGACCTGGGGTTGCCCGCCAACGCCGCTCCCGAATGCGCCGCGCTCCCGGGGATCACGCTGGTGAACCAAACCACCCTCCACGCCGAGTCGGAAGCCAACCGCCAGGCGCGGGCGGCCGAAGTGGCCAGGGCCGAGGCCATCATCCGCGAGCAGCTGGAGGAGCTCGGGCAAGAGCTTTTGGAGCACAACCTGGCGCCGGTGGCCAAGGCGTTGCGGCAGGCTTTCTACCAGTCCGCCCGCTGGGAGCTGCAGCAGGCCTTTTCCAACGGCCACGGCACGCTCCCCCAGGAGTTTTTGGACGAGCTGGCGGAGCGTCTGGCCCAAAGGCTGGTGCGCACCCCCATGAAGGGCCTACGGGAGGTGGCCTTCACCCACTCCCTGCAAGCGCTGGACACCTTCCTTTCGGCGGTGAGTGGCGAGCATGCCTAAGCCGTTGCGCATTGGCACCCGAGGTTCCGACCTCGCCCTCTGGCAGGCCCGGAAGGTGGCCGAGCTCCTCTCCCAGAGGGCCGGGGTGGACTGCCAGCTGGTCATCATCCACACCTCCGGGGATCGCGACCGCAGCCGGGCCCTGCACGAGGTGGGCGGCAGCGGGTTTTTTACCAAGGAGCTGCAGCAAGCCCTGCTCCAGCGGGAGGTGGACCTGGTGGTGCACTCCCTCAAAGACCTGCCTACCGAGGAGCCGGAAGGCTTAGCGTTGGGTGCGGTGTGTGTGCGGGAAGATCCCGCCGAGCTTTTGCTGGCGCGGCCGGCTGCCCTCGGTGACGGGCGGTTGGGCCTCAAACGCAACGCCGTGGTGGGGACCTCGTCGCTGCGGCGTACCGCGCAGCTTTTAGCCTTGCAGGCGGACCTGCAGGTCAAGGCGCTGCGCGGCAACGTGCCAACCCGGGTTCGCAAGCTCCGCGAAGGGGAGTACGACGCCATCGTGCTGGCCTACGCCGGGGTTCACCGCTTGGAGCTGGACCTCTCTGACCTTGTCGCCCGCAAGCTGCCGCTGGAGGTCCTGCTCCCCGCCCCGGCCCAGGGGGCCCTGGGGGTGGAGGTGCGCTCCGATGACACCGCGACCCGCGATCTGGTCGCCTGTCTTCACGAACCGCTTCTGGCGCAAGAGGTGGAGGCTGAGCGTCAGGTGCTGGTGGGTTTGGGAGGGGGCTGCCACATTCCCCTAGGGGCTTACTGCCAGGCGCAAAACGGCTCTTTTTTCCTGCGCGCTGCCCTGGGCACCCTGCGCCCGGACCTGTCGCTGGTTTCGTTAGTTCGCAGTGAAGCACGTGCGGCGACCCCGCAGGAGGCAGCGGCCCAGGTGTTGCAGGTTTTACTGGGGAAGGCGTTGTCGTGAAGGGTTGGGTTCTCATTACCCGGGAAGCCCAGGAGCTGCCGGAGCTTCAACCTTGGGTTCCGGAGGAGCTGGAGCTGGTGGCTTTTCCGGTGTTGCGGCAGGTACCCTGGGAGGAGCCGGCGGCCTGGGAGCGCCTGGCACGGCACCTGGCAGAGCTTGCCGTGATTGCCTGTACCAGCCGTCACGCCCCCCGTCCCTTCCTGGCCCAAGCCCAACGTCGGGGGCTGGACGCAGCTTTGACGCAGCTGCCGGTGGCTGCTGTGGGAGAGGCCACCGCAGCGGCGTGCCGGGAGGTGGGGCTTTCTGTGGCGTTGGTGGGCAGCCAGGGAGGCGCAGCGCTGGCCGAAACCATAAGCCAGCAGATTGCCGCTCCTTCCGCTGTGGTTTTCCCCTGTGGCCGGGAGCACCGGGAGGAGCTGGTGAGCCGCCTGCATGCGGCGGGTTTTGAGGTGTTTCCCCTGCCGGTTTATGCCATGGAACCTGCGAACCCCTCGCAGCTTCCACCCCTGCCCCCGGGTTCCCCCCGGGCGGTGGTGCTCACCTCACCCCGGGCCGCGAGCCACTACTGGCAGCTTACCCAGGGGCAGTTTTCCGCGGTGCCCCATTTGGCGTGGGGAGCGACCACCGCCCAAGAGCTGCAAAAGCTGGGGCTTGCCTTTGAGGTCTTGCCCCAGCCAAACCCCAAAGGCTTGAAGGAGGCGTTATGTCGGATCTTGTAAACCGTCCCCGTCGTTTGCGTTTTAACCCGGTGCTGCGGGATTTGGTGGCGGAAGCCCGCTTGGATCCCAGGCTGTTCGTGATGCCGCACTTCGTCTTGCGGGATCCCCAACGGGTGGAGGACATTGCCGCTATGCCCGGGATCCAGCGCCAGGGCATCGAGCCTCTGCTCAAAACCGTGGAAAGCGACTTAAAGCTCGGTATTCGCTCGGTGCTGCTGTTCGGTGTGCCGGGCGACGACGAGCCCAAACACCCCGACGGACGCGGTGCTTACGACGAAAACGCCTTGATCCCCCAGGCCGTGGCTGCCCTCAAAAAGCGCTTTGGCTCCGACCTTCTGGTCATCACCGACGTTTGCCTTTGCGCCTACACCGATCACGGCCACTGCGGGGTGATCAAAAACGGCAAGGTGGCCAACGACCCCACCCTGGAGCACCTGGCCCGCATGGCCCTGGCCCACGCCCGGGCGGGGGCCGACGTGGTGGCCCCTTCGGACATGATGGACGGGCGGGTGGCCGCCATCCGCGAGCTTTTGGACGAAGAGGGCTTTGTGGACACCCCCATCATGAGCTACTCGGTGAAGTACGCCTCCGGCTACTACGGACCCTTCCGGGAGGCCGCTCATTCCGCACCCCAGTTTGGGGACCGCAAGTCCTACCAGATGGACACCCGCAACCGCCGGGAAGCGCTGCTGGAAGCCGAGCTGGACGTGGCGGAAGGGGCCGACATCCTCATGGTGAAGCCGGGGCTTGCCTATTTGGACGTGCTCCGCGATTTGAAGGAAAACTTCGTGCAGCCGGTGGCGGTGTACAACGTTTCCGGCGAGTACTCCATGGTGAAAGCGGCAGCCCAAAGGGGCTGGATTGACGAGCGGGCGGTGATCATGGAAAACCTGCACGCCTTCCGGCGCGCTGGAGCCGACATCATCATCACCTACCACGCCCGCGAGGTTTTGGCCAACGGTTGGTTGTGAGGGACACCATGCGGATTGCCACATCCGAAGCACTTTACCGGCGAGCCTGCCAGCTCATGCCTGGGGGCGTGAACTCCCCGGTGCGGGCCTTTCGGGCGGTGGGCGGTACCCCCATCTTTTACCGGCAAGGCCAGGGCAGCCGCTTTACCGACGTGGACGGCAACACCTTCGTGGACTACGTGATGTCCTGGGGACCGCTGATTTTGGGTCACGCCCACCCGGAGGTGGTGGAAGCCGTGAAAAAAGCAGCCGAACGGGGGCTTTCCTTTGGTGCCCCCTGCGAGGCGGAGGTGGCGCTGGCCGAAAAGGTGGTTGCCTCCTACCCAGGGTGCGAGCTGGTGCGCTTCGTGTCCTCCGGCACCGAAGCGGTCATGGCGGCCATTCGCGTGGCCCGGGGTTTTACCGGCCGCCCGCGGATTTTGAAGTTCGAAGGTTGCTACCACGGCCACTCCGATTCGCTTTTGGTCAAAGCCGGCTCCGGGCTGGCCACCTTTGGGACTCCCTCCTCCGGCGGCGTCCCGGCGGCCCTGGCCGAGCTCACCGTAGTGGTGCCTCTGGACGATGAGCAGGCGTTGGAGGAGGCCTTTGCCCGCTACGGGTCTGAACTGGCCTGCGCCATCATTGAGCCAATCCCCGCCAATGCCGGTTTGCTTTTGCAGCGGCGGGAGTTCCTCGCCAGACTTGCCGATCTCTGCCGCGCGTCCGGGGCGCTTTTGATCTTTGACGAGGTCATTTCCGGCTTCCGGGTCGCCCGGGGTGGCGCCGCGCAGGTTTTCGGCATTACCCCGGACCTGGCCACCTTTGGCAAGGTCATCGGCGGTGGCATGCCGGTGGGGGCCTTTGGCGGACGGCGGGACATCATGGAGCAGGTAGCTCCCCTGGGCTCCGTTTACCAGGCGGGGACGCTTTCGGGAAACCCGGTGGCCATGGCGGCGGGCCTTGCCACCCTGCAGGTCCTGGAGCGGGAGGCCGGGTGGGAAAAGCTCGAAAAGCTGGGCCAAGAGCTCGAACAAGCGTTGCTTCCCATCCTTTCCGGGCGTGGCCAGCTGGTGCGGTTGGGTTCCATTTTCTGGCTTTACCTGGATAATTCCTCGCCGGCGCCCCGGCGCTTTGACGCCATTGCCCCCCACGCCGCCGAGCGCTACAAGGCGCTGCACCGGGCCCTTTTGGAGCGGGGCGTGTACCTGGCACCTTCGGCTTACGAAGTAGGGTTCCTGTCGCTGGCCCACACCAGCGATGACCTGGCCTTCACCGCCCAAGCCCTGCAGCAGGCCCTGGCGGAGGTTTCCTGGTGAACCGCTTCCTGGCCGCCTGCCGAAAGCAGAGGGTGGACCGCCCGCCGGTTTGGATCATGCGGCAGGCCGGCCGCTACCTCCCCGAGTACCGCGAGCTGCGGGAAAAGGCCGGGTCTTTCCTGGCTTTATGCACTACCCCGGAATTAGCCGCGGAAGCTACCCTTCAGCCCCTGTGGCGTTTCCCCCTGGATGCCGCCATTATCTTCTCCGACATCCTCTTGCCGCTGCAGGCCCTGGGGGTGAGCTTTTCCTTTTCCGAAAACGGCGGCCCGCGGCTTACAAAAGCTTGGGACAACCCGCAAGCGTGGGCCCAGCTCCAGCTGCCGGCAAGCTGGGAAAGCATGGCGCCGGTGGCCGAGGCCATTGGGCTGGTGCGGCAAGCCCTAACCCCCGAGGTGGCGCTTTTGGGTTTTTGCGGTGCCCCTTGGACACTCGCCTGTTACCTGATCGAAGGCCAGGGGAGCAGCGATTGGACCAACGTAAGAAAGGCCATCTATCGCTTTCCTTCGGAGCTGAAGGCGCTGCTCTTGAGCCTTGGCCAAGCCATGGGGAGCTACCTGGCCTTCCAGGTTCGGGCGGGGGCGCAAGCGGTGCAGGTTTTTGATTCCTGGGCCGGGGTCCTGCCGCTGGAGCGCTACCAGGCGTTCGTCGTCCCGGCTCTGGAAGCGCTTTTCCACACCCTTGACGGCCTGGATGTCCCCCGCATCCTTTACCTGGGCCACGGTTCCCATTTGTTGCCGGCGGTGGCCTCCCTGCCGGTGGAGGTGGTGAGCGTGGATTGGCGCACCGATTTGCAAGTGGCGGCAGAGCGCACCGGCAAGGCCGTGCAGGGCAACCTGGACCCGGCGGTGCTGTTTGCCGAAACAAGCGAGGTCAGGCGCCAAACCAAGGCCATGCTCCAGCGTGCCCCGGAAGTGGGCTACATCGCCAACCTCGGCCACGGCATTTGGCCGGACACCCCCATGGCCGGCGTGGAGGCGTTTCTCGCCGCCATCCAGGAGAAGCCATGACAGCGAAGTCTTTCCCGGCTACCGTACCCTCTCACCTGCAAAACGAGGTGGACTTTTCGGCCATCACTCCCGGGCTCATCGCCAAGTACGACCGCCCTGGCCCCCGCTACACCTCCTACCCCACCGCCCCGCAGTTCACCACCACCTTCACCGCCCAGGACTACCGCAAGGCTTTGAGCCTGGCGGCCCAGCGGGAAAACGAGCCGCTTTCCCTTTACGTGCACGTGCGCTTCTGCGAGGCTCGCTGCACCTACTGCGGCTGCAACATTGTGATTTCGCCCCATCGCGGCCCGGAAGAAGCCTATCTGGACGCAGTTACCGCCGAGCTGGAGCTGTTAGCTCAAGCTTTGGGGAAAAGGCGGGCCCTTGCGCAAATGCACTGGGGCGGTGGCACCCCCACGTACCTCACGCCCTCCCAGTGCGCGCGTCTCTTCGAGGCCGTGGCCCAGCGCTTTACCTTCCTGCCTTCCGCCGAAGTGGCCCTGGAGGTGGACCCCTGCGTCACCACCTTTGAGCACCTGCGGGTGCTGCGCAGTCTGGGCTTTAACCGCATTTCCATGGGCCTTCAGGACACCAACCCCCAGGTACAGCAGGCGGTACGGCGAATTCAGAGCCTGGAGCTCACCAAAGCCATGGTGGACAAGGCCCGGGAGCTGGGCTTTTCCTCCGTGAACATTGACCTCATGTACGGCCTCCCCTACCAGACACCGGAAAGCTTTGCCATCACCGCGCAACAAGTGGTGGACGAGCTTTCCCCCGACCGGGTGGCCATCTTTTCTTACGCCCACGTGCCCTGGATTAAGCCCCACCAGAAGGCTCTGGAGGTCATGCCCCTGCCGCGGGGCTTCGCCAAGTTTGCCATTTTTGCCGCTGCCGCTCAGGTTTTCCTCCAGGCCGGGTACCGCTTCATCGGCATGGACCACTTTGCCAAGCCCAACGACGAGCTTTCCCGGGCTTTGGATGCCGGCACGCTCCACCGCAACTTCATGGGCTATACCGTGCTCCCCGCTTCCGACCTTATCGGCGTTGGGCTGACCTCCATAGGCGATGTAGCCGGCGCGTACGTGCAAAACGAAAAGATCCTGGCCCGCTACCAGCGCACCGTGAAGGGTGGCGAGTTTGCGGTGGAGCGGGGCATTTGGCGAAGCGCCGAGGATGAGCTGCGCGGGGCGGTCATCCGCAAGCTCATCTGCACCTTCTCTTTACCTTTTTCCTGGGTGCGGGAGCGCTTTTCCGTGGACCCCGAGGTGACCTTTGCCCGGGAGCTTTCCGAGCTTTCCCCCTTCGTGGAGGACGGCCTGTTGCAAATCTCGAGCTGGGGCATCACCGTGCTCCCCCAGGGCCGGGTCTTCATCCGCAACATCTGCATGCCCTTTGACACCTACCTGCGCCGGGAAACCGGCAAGCCCATTTACTCGCGAACCGTATGAGCACCAACGCGGCATCGCTGGATGTCATCGTCATTGGGGGCGGCATTTCCGGACTGGCGGTGGGTTTTTTTGCCCGCCAAAACGGAACATCCGTGCTGGTCCTCGAGGAAAGCACCCAGGCCGGAGGCAAAATCCGCACCGATTGGCAGGATGGGTTTTGCTGCGAATGGGGGCCCCAGGGGTTTCTGGACAACGTGCCCGAAACCCTGGAGCTGGTGCGCCTTTTGGGCCTGGAAAACCGCCTGGTGAAGGCAGGTCAGGCCGCCGCTGATCGCTTTATCCTCCGCAACGGCAAGCTGCGCAAGGTGCCCCTGTCGCCACCGGCGTTTCTGGTTTCGGATGTGGTTTCCCTCCCGGGAAAGCTGCGGGTATTGGCAGAGCCGTTGATGCCCCGGGGGCGCGCCGAGGACGAGTCAGTGCTGGACTTTGCCCGCCGGCGCATTGGCCGGGAAGCGGCGGAGGTGCTGGTGGACGCCATGGTCACCGGCGTGTTTGCCGGTCGAGCAGCGGAGCTTTCGCTGCCCGCCACCTTCCCCAAGATGGCGATGATGGAACGCACCTACGGTTCGCTCACCCGGGCCATGCTGGCCCTGCGGAAGAAAGGCGGTGGCGGACCTGCAGGTCCAGGAGGCACGCTCACTACCTTTGTTTCCGGTATGCAGGAGCTTACCGACCGCCTGGTGGCGGCTTTAGGACCTGACCTTCGTTTGCAAAGCCCGGTCGCGGCGGTGCAGTACCGGGAAAGCACCGCCAGCCCCTGGGTGGTTAAGCTCGCCAATGGAGAAGAGCTTTCCGCCCGCAACGTGGTGGTCACCGTGCCACCCCCAAAGGTTTCGGCGCTCTTTTCCCACCTCTTCCCGCCGCAAGCCCTGGAGGCCCTTGGGCAAATCCCCATGCCGCCGGTGGTGGTGGTGATGACCGCGTATAGATCGCCACAGCCTTTTGCCCATCCCCTTTCGGGCTTTGGTTTTTTGGTCCCTTCCCGGGAGCCGCGGCAGATCCTGGGCACGCTGTTTTGCCACTCCATCTTTCCCAACCAGGCCCCGGAAGGAACCGTGCTTTTGCGGACGATCCTTGGGGGTGCGCGGCAGCCGGAAGTCATTGCCTTTAGTGACGAGGAGCTGCTGCGGCTGGTGCGCCGGGAGCTCCACGCCATCCTGGGAGGCGATTCGGATCCCGATTTGGTGCGGGTTTTCCGCCACCCTGAGGGCATCCCCCAGTACACCCTGGGCCACCCCAAGCGCCTTGCGGTGCTGGACGAGACCGCCTCGCGCTTTCGCGGGCTTTACCTTACCGGCAACGCTTACCGTGGCGTAGCGGTCAACGCCTGTATTGCCGAAGCCAAGAAGGTGGCGGCTAGCTTACGCTGAGCCTTTGGCAGCACGGGAAGTTTGCCTCCAGAGACGGGGCTTGTTCTGCTTCCCTTGGCAGGTTGGGCACACCCCCTGCAGCACCAGCTCCAGCCCGGTCACCCGGAAGCCGGTTTCTTCCTCCAGGTGCGGCCCAATTTCCACATGCACGCCGTCCTCGATGTCCACCATGGCCCCGCAGCGGGTGCAGAAGAGGTGGTGGTGGGGCGCCAGCGGCACGTCAAAACGGGCCCGGCCATCAGGGCTTGCCACCGCCCGCGCCAGGCCGATTTCCTCGAACACGTGCAGGTTTTTGTAAACGGTGGCCAGCGACAGGTCCGGGGCATGCTCCCGCTGCAGCTCTTCGTACAGCGCTTCAGCGGTGGGATGGTCGCGGTGGCGGGCCAGCGCCCGAAAGATCATGACCCGCTGTGACGTAATGGAATGGCCGTGGGCCTTTAGAGCCTGAATCAGCCTTTCCAAGAGCATTTCCTCGTTGATCACTCCCCCTCACCCCCAGGTGCACAAGTCTGTGATAAAAAACACAAAAAAGCAAATCCGTTATTCCACACCCCCAGCAATTCGCCGGTCCAAGGCTAAGGCTGCTGCCACCACGGTATCGGGCGGGTTTCCCAAGGCCTGCAAGATGTCGCCTTCAAGATCCTGGGGATCGCACTCGATGGTGGCCGCCGCAACGATGGTCGGATCCGCTCCCTGGAAGTTTAAGCGGCAGGGGGGTAAGACCTCCGCACCCCAGCGGCAGGGCAAGCCAAAGCTGCGGCAGGAAAGCGGCCGGGCCTCGTAAACCAAGCAACGGCCGGAGGAAGGATCCAAAGCCGGACAAGGTAAGTCCGCAAACTTTTGGCAAAAAGCCTCCCGCGCTTGCTCATCGCCAGCCAACGCGCCGGTGGTCCTGTCCCCGGGGAAATCCACCTGCAACAGGCGCCACTGCTCTTTCGCCCGCTTTTTTACCTGGGCCGCCAGCTGCGGTTCCCGCAAAGCCAGCGCGGACAAACCCTGGCGTAAGCGCCAGGCATCCAGGCCGGAAATCTCAAAGACCCCGATGCAGCATTCGGTGCAGCCTATGCGGCAAGCCAGGTAAGGGCCGGCGGCAGCGGCACCGGTTTCCCAGGCCCGGCGGTAGCTTTCCAGCAGCTGCCGATCCAGGGCCGCAAGGCGCGCGCTAGGAGTTGCCGTTTTTTTTTCGCCATGCTTGGCCTTTCGCCGGGCAATGTCCGCAAGCCTTTCCCGGATCCGCTGCTCAAAGCCCTCCCCGCTGGGCTGGTAGAACCTTTCCCCCGCCAGTTCTTCCGGCAGGCACTCCATGGCTGCCACCTTTTCCTCGGTGTCGTGGGCGTACACGTAGCCCTGGCCGTAGCCCAGGCGAGCCATGAGCGGTGTGACCGGGTTTCGCAAATGCAGGGGAACCGGGTACGGCTCTTTTTGCTGCACCACCTCCCGCGCCTTGCCATAGCCCGCATAGAGCGCGTTGGATTTGGGAGCCAACGCCAGGTACACCGCCGCTTGCGCTAAGGCCAAATCGCACTCCGGCAAACCCACGTGCTCTACCGCCAGAGCCGCTGCCGCCGCTTGCTCCAAAGCCCGGGGATCGGCCAGGCCCACATCCTCGCTGGCCACCCGCAGCAAGCGGCGGGCAATGAAGCGGGGATCGGCACCCCCTTCCAGCATCCTGGCCAGCCAGTAAAGGGCGGCGTCGGGGTCGGAGTTGCGGATGGACTTGTGCAGAGCCGAAATGAGGTTGTAGTGCTCCTCCCCTTCCTTGTCGTAAAGGGCCAAACGTCGTTGCGCCACGCGCTCCACCAGCTCCGGGTTCACCACCCCCTTGGGCCCGGCAAGCTCCGCGGCCAGCTCCAGAAGCGTGTAGGCCACCCGGGCGTCGCCGGCCGCCAGGGAAACGATGCGGGCGAGCGCTTGCTCGTCCACCGAAAGCTCCATAGACCCCAGGCCCCGCTCGCGATCGGTGAGCGCCTTGCGCAGCAGGCCCTCCATGACCTCGGGCGAAAGGGGCTTCAGCACGTAGACCTTCACCCGGGAGAGCAGCGCGCGGTTCAGCTCAAAGGAGGGGTTTTCGGTGGTGGCCCCCACCAGCACGATGTCGCCGGTTTCCAAAAACGGCAGGAAAGCGTCCTGCTGAGCCTTGTTAAAGCGGTGCACCTCGTCCACGAACAGCACGGTCTTGCGGCCGGTGGCCTGGCGCAAGCGTTTGGCTTCATCCATGACGCTTTTGGCTTCCTTCACCCCGGACAAAACCGCAGAAAAGCTCACAAAATGGGCGTTGAGGTGGGCGGAAAGCAGCCGCGCAATGGTGGTCTTGCCGCAACCGGGGGGCCCCCAAAGCACCAGCGAAGGAAGCTCACCCCGGGCCAGAAAGCCCTTCAAAACCACCACCACCTCATCCTGCCCCACCACCTCGTCCAGGCTTTTGGGCCGCATCCTCTCGGCCAGCGGGGTGCCGGGAGCAAAGGTGGGCTCTTCCGGAAACAGCGTGCCGTCAGGCATGGCGCGTAGCACCCTGGCAAACGGCCGCTAAAAGCTCGGTGGTTTCCAGACGCCACAGGGCCTCGGTCACCGACGAGCCCACCGCCACCACCCCATGCCCGGGCAGCAGCAAAACGTTGCTGCGGGCCACCGCAGCGGCGGCGGCCTGGGCCAGGGCCTGGGAGCCCGGAGGCAAATCCGGGAGCACTTCTAACCGCAAGGTTTCCGCTTCCTTAAGCACCGAGGGCTCCAGGGTCTGGCCAGAGAAAAGCGCCCGCAAGACCAGAGGCGGATGGGCGTGCAGAACCGCGGCTACCGTGGGATGAGCCCGCAGGATGGCTTGATGCAAGAGCCCCTCGGAGGAAGCTTGCTCCGGCAGCTCGCCCACCAGCGGTGCCCGTACCAGCTGCCAGGCGTGCAGAAAGCCTTTGGTGCAGCCCCGAGGGGTAAGCAAAAAGCTGGCCCCGTCCAGGCGAGCCGAAAAGTTCCCCTCCCCCGCCCGCACCAACCCCGCGCGGTAGAGCCGCTCGCCAACGGCCACTAGCTCAGCCCGCAGCCTGGTTTCCCGGTTCACTTCCCCTCTCCCTCGCAGCCGTCCCGGCACACGACCTTCACCCAGGGCCCAAAGCCCTTGACGGCTAGCTCCTCCACAGGCCTTTGGTTCCCGCAGCGCTGGCACACGCCCAAATCACCGGAAAGACGGTGAAGCAGCCGATCGTGCTCCCTCTGGTGGCGACGGCCAAGGGCGTGGGCAACCCGCCACACCAGGTACAAAAGCAGGAGAAGCCCTAGTTGGACTTTGAGCCCAGACGTCGTGCGATCTCCCCTTCCAGGCCAGAAAGGTCGGGCACCTGCGGGTTGTTCAAGGCCTTGAGCTTGTCCAGCTCCACCTTGGCTCCGGCCGCATCGTTGAGGTCAAAAAGCCGTACCACCACCGCGTTGTAGCGGGATTGCCAGTGCCCGGGCTTGAGGTCCGCGGCCTTATCGAAGAGCTCCAAAGCCTTCTGGTAGTTCCCGGTTTCCCGGTAACAGACCCCCAGATCGGTGAGCACGTCCGGAGAATCGTCGCGGATGGCCCGGGCCTTTTCGTAGTAATCAATGGCCCGCAGGAAGTTGTTGAGGTCGTAAAGCAGGTTGCCCGCTTGCACCAGGTGCTCGTAGTTGTTGGGATCCTTTTCCAGGAGCTTTTCCACCGCCCGGAGTTGCTCCATCAGTTGCGGATTACCGGTACCCGTGGTACGGCCCCCTTCCGGCGGTTGCTGGGGCTGTCCGGAAAGCGGCGGGGCCCCCGGTACCCCGGCGTGGGGATCGGAAAGCGCCGGCCTTGCCTGCCGCTCCCCAACCATGTAGCCCGCAAAAAAGCCCACCAGCAACCCCGCCAAGGCTCCCTTGATCAGTTGCATGTCCATGCCTTCCCCCAAGTCCTCTCACGTTGAACCGCTACTTTTTCGCTTCCCGCTGGGCCAGCCAGGTGCCCGCGCTGGGTAAACCGGCCGCCAGGTTTGTGGCTTGCCACGTCCCTTCGATCCGGCGCTCGCCGCCCCGGACCTCTAGGCGGCCAGTATAAACCGCCACAAACCCCAACTGCGAGTCAATGCGCTCCAGCCGCACGGTGTTGCCCACTAGCGTACCGCGCAACGAGCCCTTCCATCCGCCGGCCAACTCGTAAACCCCGGAAACCAACGTCCCAAAAAGCCGCAAATCAAAGGTTCCTTTGAGGCCACCGGGTTCGATGGCCACCTGCCACCTTCCAGAAAGGTCGTCGCCGGTGGCTTGCAGGGTTTCCTCCAGGCGCTTCACCTCGGCGGTGAGCTGCTCGATGACCGCCCGCCTGGCCACAATCGTTGCCCGCAGCTGCTGGGAGCCGGCAATGAGCGCCGCCACCTCCGCCTCCGCCCGTCGCAGGTCGCCGGATCGGGAGGTGAGAGTCGCCGAGTCCTCGCCGTCCCGCTGGGCCCGCAGCAGGTCGTCGGCCAAACGGAGCATGCGATCGCAGGCCAGACGCAGATCCTCCTGGCCTTTCTCCAACTGCGACAGCTCCGCAGAAATCAAGCGCTTTTCCAGCTCCAGCTGGGTGCGAAACACATCCAAAAGCACCGTATCCCCCGACTGCGCCCACAGCGGGGTGGCAAGCCAAACGCAAAGAAGCGATGCCAGGCGTTTCATAGCACCCCCTCGTTTTCCCCCACCAACGCTACCACAGGCCCGAATGCTGCTAAAGTCTCGGGCATGGGTGAGCGAGAACCTGCCATTCGCGTGACGTTGCTTCCCCGGGACACCAACCCCCACGGCACGATCTTTGGCGGGGTCATCCTCGCGTACATTGACCAGGCTGGCGCGGTGGTGGCCCATCAACACGGGGCAGCGCGGGTGGTGACCGTGGCCATGGATAAGGTGGTGTTCCACGCTCCAGTATACGTAGGCGACCTGGTTTCCTTCTATGGCGAGCTGGTCCGCATCGGCAGGACGTCCATTACCGTGAAGGTGACGGTGGAAGCCGCGCCGCTCGGCGCTCCCGGCGAAGGCAGACGGGTCACCGAGGCGGTCATTACCTACGTAAACGTGGATCGCTATGGGGTCCCCACGCCCATCCCCAGAGTGACCGGCGACAGCCCCCCTGCGGAGGCCCGAGAGACCTCTTGACCGGACCTTTGCTACACTGGCCTTGTGACCTGGGGCTTCTTCTTCCTCGCCTTTTTCCTGGTGGGTCTGGTCCTGGCGGCAATCTTTGGAATTCTGGAAAGCCTCCCTAAAAGCCATGTGGCGCTGCCCCGCGCTGAGCTCGTACGCCACCGGAGACAGGTGCACATTGCCCGCCTGGGTGTGGCGTTAGCTGGCTTTGGCGGTGCCGGCTTGATCTTGGTGTCCTGGGGTCGGTACTCGTGGAAGGGCGTTATGGTTTCAGCCCTGGCGGTGGCCCTTCTCTGCTGGGTCGTTTGCCGCTGGCTTTTGCGGCTCCCCTGTGCCCCTTCCATCCTCCAGCAGAAGGCCACCGTGGTTCAGGAGATCCCTCCGGGAGGCTACGGCCAGGTGCGCGTGGAAGCCGGGGGCTCGTCTATGGTTTTGGCGGCGCAAAGCGAAGCCGAAGAAACCATACCGGCGGGCAGCGAGGTGGAAGTGGTGGACTGCCAGAGGTCCGTGGTTGTGGTGAGGAAAGTAAGCCCGCTGCAGTGAGCAACGGTCTTCCCCTGGTTCTGGCTTCGGCTTCCCCCCGACGACGGGAGCTTTTGGGTCGTTTGGGATTGGAGGTAGTTCCCGCCCCGGTGGATGTAGACGAGTCGCCCCTGCCGGAGGAACCGCCGCTCACCGTGCCCCTGCGCCTGGCGCAATTGAAGGCAGCGGCCGCCCAAGAGCGTTTTTCTAGCTTCCCGGTTTTGGCTGGGGACACCGTGGTGATTTGCGACGGCCGAATTTTGGGAAAACCCAGGGACGCCGGGGATGCCAGGGAAATGCTTTTAACGTTGCGCGGCCGTTCGCATCTGGTGGCCACCGCATCCGTGCTTTCTTATGCTGGCAAAAGTGCCAGCGCTCTGGACGTGGTCACGGTAACCTTTAACGCTTTTCCTCCGGTGCTTCTGGATTGGTACCTGGCCGGCAGCGAATGGCAGGACAAAGCCGGTGCTTACGCGTTGCAAGGTCAAGCGGCGGTTTTTGTGGAACGAGTGGAGGGGAACGTGCAGGCGGTGGTGGGCCTGCCCTTGGCCCGCCTCCCGCAGCTCTTTTCCCAGGTTGGGCTCGAGGTTAGCTTTTCCGGCTCACGCTTGCTTCTTCTTCCTCGTAGTGAATAGCCTCACCCAGCTCCTTCAAGCTGAAGTTGGCAAAAATATGGTGGCCGTTGAAATCCAGCACCCGCACATCCTCTCTTCCCACCAAATCGGCTGCCACCACCTCAAAGGGGGCGCCGTAAAGCTGCTTGGTCCGCTCCAGCGGCACTTCGTACGCCAGAAACTTCTTAATGCCTTTGGCTTTGAGCTTATCCACAAAGCGGGGGTCGGTTACCGAGGGGAAGGTGGTCAGCACGAGGATTGGCCCGGAACCGGTAAAGATGAGATATGCCCGCATAGGCGCCTCCTCACTCCGAGTTCTCACCAGTAGGTTCCGCCAGGCCGCTGGCCTTGTCAAGTTCTACCAAAGACTCAGTTTTCCTACAGGAGCGCACCCAACGGAAATCTTTTGGCGGATGCCGGTTGCCTGTTAGCGGTGCTGCCTTTCCAGAGCCAAAAGCTTGGCTTTTACGGACAGGCCACCGGCAAAACCCGTAAGGGCTCCTCCACTCCCCAGCACCCGATGGCAGGGAACGAGAATGGGAATTGGGTTGACGGCACAGGCAGCCCCCACCGCTCGGGCCGCCCCAGCCCTGCCCAATTCACGTGCCAAAGCTCCGTACGTGGCGGTCTGGCCATAGGGGATTTCCAAGAGCTTCCGCCAAACCGCTTGCTGAAAGGGCGTCCCGTTGAGCAACAGCGGCACCGAAAACCCTCGCTGCCTTCCGGAAAAGTACGCTTCCAGCTCTTCTCTTGCCTGGCGGGCCCAAGCCAGCGCTTGACCGCTGCCCCCTTCACCCTCCTCTTCCCGAGCGCCAAACTCCACGGCCACAACCCCTTCCTCGCTGGCCCGCACCTCCAGCCACCCCACCGGCGTCCGAAAACGGACCCACGCATTTACGTCCCGCGATTTTTCCTCCTTCATGTTCGCGCCTCTCGCTCTCGCCGGACCGGAGCGACCGGTTGGATTTCGATTGTAAGCTCCCCAGAATTGCCGGCGCTTTTCCTTGTCCCCGTTGTTGTCGCTGGGAAAATCAGCGTCAAAAGCGGGAGTTGTAACCTCAAGTCGCGTTATGGCAAAGTAACGGGCGTGCGGGTACTGACGATTTTCGGGCTGCTGCTGATGCTGGCGATTCCCCATCCGCCAGCGCAAGCGGCGTTCCCAAGCTGCCAGCGGGCGGCCTGCTGCTGTGGGGACCGGCCGGCCTGTCCCTGCACCGCCGGTCCCCAGGAGCCAAAACCCGCCGAGCCCACCCACGCTACCGCGGAAGCACCGGCGCCCCAGGCGGAGGCGCAGGTGGAGGTGGCGGAGGCCGTGGCCCCCGAGCCGATCCTGGTGGAGCCCCTTCCCCTCTTTTCCCGGCCAGCCGTTGGCGTGTTTCTTTTAACCTGCACCTTCCGCTGCTAGCAGCACCTCCCGCCGTTCTTGCAACTGCTCCCCCTTTGAGCTTTACTTTGCTGTGATTTGTCTTTGGAGGTGATATGCGCAAAGCATTGCAGGTGCTTGTCCTGTTGGTGCCCTGGCCGCTGTGGGCCCAGTCGGCTCCCACTGTGGATGAGCTGGTTAAGGAAGCGCTCAAGGTCAACCCAAGCGTGGAAGAACTGCGCCTGCGGTTGGCTGAAGCCCGAGTGAACGAGGTTCCGGCGGGCACTTTGCCGGACCCCATGGTGGACTTCATGCTCACCGATGCCCGGTTTCCCCGCTTTACCGTGGGCAAAGAAGAAATGTCCATGCTGGGTGTAACGGTTAGGCAGGACTTGCGGTACCCGGGAAAGCTTTCATCGAGAGAAAAGCAGGCGCAAGCGGAAACCGGCGTGCGCGAACTGGAGCTGGCGCGCCTTAAGGCCGAGGTAGTGGCGGCCATCCGGGAGACCTACGCCGAGCTTTACGCCCTGGATGTGGAGCTGGAGAAGGTGGAGGAGGCTTTGGATCTCCTCCAGGTGCTCAAGGAAACCGCCCAGGCCCGCTACGCCGCCGGCTTCACCAGCCAGGAGGCGGCGGTAAAGGCGGTGCTCGTCAAAACCCGACTTCAGGAACGAAAAGCTGACCTGGCTCGCCAGCGGGCGGAGTTGGTGGCGATGCTCAACCGCCTTTGCAACCGGCCCTTGAACAGCCCTTTGGGCCCGGTGCGGGGCTTGCCTCCATACCCGCCGCTTCCGCAGAACTGGCAGGATCTGGCCCTCGAGCAGGCACCGGAGGTTAAGGTCATGCAAGCCGAAGTGGCGGCCGCCGCCCGCGCGGTGGAGGTTGCTAAAGCCGAGCTCAAGCCCAACCTCTTTGCCACCGCCGGCCTCGGCACCCGTGGCTCCTTTGGTGCGGTGGCCACCCTGGGCTTCGGTTTGGAATGGCCCTTTTGGCGGGAACGAAAACAAAAACCGGAATTGGAAGCGGCGCAACTGCGCTTGAAGGCTGCGCAGGCGCGGCTGGAAGCGGTGCGAGCAGCGGTTCGGGAAGAAATTGAAAAGACCCAAGCGGCCTGGCGCAACGCCCAGGAGCAGCAAACCCGTTACCAGCAGGAGATCCTGCCCTTGGCCATGGCCGCCCTGGAGGCCGCCCGCGCCACCTTTTTAACTGGCCAGGTGGATTTTTCCACGGTCATCGAGGACTTTAGCCTGTGGCTTGAAGCCGAAGTGGGTTTTGCCCAGCGTCAAGCCCAAGCTTTTGCCGCTTGGACGCGCATTTCTTTGCTTTTGGGAGATTCGGGAGGTGAGTCATGAAAGCTTTCACCCGGGCCGCCCTGGCCCTCGTCTTTGTAGGGTTGCTGCTCTTTTTTGCCTGTGGTGGAAAAGAAACCGCGGGGGCCCGCTACCACTGCCCCATGCACCCCACCTACGTTTCTGACAAACCTGGCGACTGCCCCATTTGCGGCATGCGCTTGGTGCCCATCGAGGAAAAAACCGCACCCACCACGGTACCCGCGTACGTGTGCCCCATGCACCCGGAGGTGGTATCGGATAAGCCCGACCGCTGCCCCAAGTGCGGCATGAAGCTGGTGCCCAAGACCGAAACGGAACAGCCAGCTGCCGCCACCAGCGGTACCCCGAGCGGTGAGCGGAAGATCCTTTACTACCGAAACCCCATGGACCCCACCGTCACCTCGCCGGTGCCCATGAAGGACAGCATGGGCATGGATTACGTGCCGGTGTACGCCGATGAGGTGGAAGCTTCCAAAGGGCGTGCGGTAACCGGCTACGCCCCGGTGTCTTTGGAGCCAGAAGGCATCGCCCGCTCCGGTATTCAAACCGTGGTCGCCGAGGCGGGAAGCCTGGGGCAAGCCATCCGCGCGGTGGGCACGGTGGTTCCCGACGAGCGCTTGCTCACTCACGTGCACACCAAGGTGTCTGGTTGGATCGAAAAGCTTTACGTGAACTTCACCGGCCAGTACGTGAAAAAGGGCGAGCCGCTTTTGGAAATTTACTCCCCCGAGCTTCTGGCCAGCCAGGAGGAGTACCTGCGGGCCAAGGCGCTAGCCCAGCGCTTGGCCACCTCGGCCTCCGCAGAAGCCAAAAAGGCCGCCGAAGAGCTTGCGGAGGCAGCCGCCAAGCGGCTCCTGCTCTTTGATGTACCCCAGGACTTCATGGCCCACCTGGACGCCACGGGTACCCCATCGCGCACCGTCATGCTTCGCGCCCCTACCGCCGGTTACGTGCTGGCCAAGGACATCTTCGCCGGCAAGCAGGTGGAACCGGGCATGGAGCTGTACATGGTGGCCGATCTGTCGCGGGTATGGGTGGAGGCGGACTTTTACGAACAGGAAGCGGCGCTCCTCAAGCTGGGGATGCCCACCCAGGTCACGCTCCCCTACCGCCCCGGGGCCGTTTTCACCGGGCCCATCACCTACATCTACCCCTGGGTGAACCCGGAAAGCCGCACGGTGCGGGTGAGGGTGGAGCTTCCCAACCCCAAGGGCGAACTCAAACCCGACATGTACGCCAACGTGGAGGTCATGCCGGCAGAGGTTCCCGGCGTGGTCATCCCCGATTCGGCGGTGATGGATACCGGCACCAGACAAATTGCCTTTGTGGAGGAAAAACCAGGCTTTTTCGTGCCGCGGGAGGTCACCGTGGTGCGGCGGGCAGCCGGAAAGGCGCTGGTTACCCAGGGGCTTACCGCTGGTGAAAGGGTGGTGGTGAAGGGCACGTTCCTGTTGGATTCCGAATCGCGGCTACGCGCGGCCCTCGCTGCGCCCCAGGGAGGCACCAATGATCAAGCGCATCATTAAGTTCTCCGCAGAAAACCGCATCCTGGTGCTGCTTGGGGTGGCGGCCCTGTGCGTTTTTGCCTGGCAGACCCTCCACCGCATCCGCCTGGACGCCCTCCCGGACCTGTCCGACACCCAGGTCATCATTTACTCGCGCTGGGACCGCTCCCCCGACATCATCGAGGACCAGGTCACCTACCCCATCATCACCGCGCTTTTGGGAGCTCCCAAGGTTAAAGCCATCCGCGGCTACTCGGACTTTGGCTTTTCCTACGTGTACGTGATCTTCCAGGACGGCACCGACCTTTACTGGGCCCGGTCCCGGGTGCTGGAGTACCTCTCCAAAATCCAGCCCCAGCTCCCCCAGGGGGTTCGCACCGAGCTGGGGCCCGACGCCACCGGCGTAGGGTGGGTTTTCCAGTACGCCTTGGTGGACCGCTCGGGCAAGCACAGCCTGGAAGAGCTGCGGGCGTTCCAGGACTGGACCTTGCGTTACGCCCTGCAATCGGTTCCCGGTGTGGCGGAAGTGGCTTCCATTGGCGGGTTCGTCAAGCAGTACCAAATTACCGTGGATCCCAACCGCTTGGCAGCCTTCAATTTGCCCTTACGGGACGTGGTGGAAGCCATTCGCAAAGCCAACAACGAAGTGGGTGGGCGCTTGCTGGAGTTTGCCGGCGCCGAGTACATGGTGCGGGGAAAGGGCTACGCCCGCAGCATTGCCGATTTTGAAAGCATCGTGCTCAAGACCACGCCCCAGGGGGTGCCGGTGCGCCTTTCCGACGTGGGGCGGGTGGAGCTGGGACCGGAAATCCGTCGCGGGGTGGCCGATCTCGATGGACTCGGCGACCACGTGGGTGGCATTGTGGTCATGCGCCACGGGGAAAACGCCCTAAACGTCATCAAGCTGGTGAAGGCCAAGCTGGAAGAGCTCAAGCCCTCCCTGCCGGAAGGGGTAGAGGTGGTCACGACGTATGACCGCTCCGACCTCATCCAGCGGGCCATTAAAACCCTTACCCACGAGCTCACCGTGGAAATGATCATCGTGGCCGCGGTGATCTTAATTTTCCTCTGGCATATCCCCTCGGCACTGGTCCCCATTTTCACCATTCCCATTTCTGTGCTCTTGGCGTTCATCCCGCTTTACTGGATGGGCGTCACAGTGAACATCATGTCGCTGGCGGGCATCGCCATTTCCATCGGTGTGCTTGTGGATGGGGCCATCGTGGAGGTGGAAAACGCCTACAACAAAATCCACCGGTGGATGGAGGAAGGACGACCGGGTGATTTTCACCAGGTCCGGCTTTCAGCGCTGCAGGAAGTTGGGCCCTCGGTGTTCTTCTCGCTGCTGGTCATTGCGGTTTCTTTCATCCCCATTTTTGCCTTGGTGGAACAGGAGGGGCGGCTCTTCAAACCCCTGGCCTACTCCAAGAACCTGGCCATGGCTCTGGCCTCCCTTTTGGCCATCACCCTGGATCCGGCCATGCGCATGCTGTTTGCCCGCATTGAGCCCTACTCCTTCCGCCCGCGGTTTTTGGCCAAGCTTGCCACCAGCGCCTTTGTGGGGACTTACTACGCCGAGGAAAAGCACCCCATCAGCCGCGTGCTTTTGAAGATTTACGAGCCCATTTGCCGCTTCGTGTTACGGCACCCGAAGAAAATCATTGCCTTAGCGTTGGCCCTCGTGCTGGGCAGCTTGCCGGTTTACTTCCGGTTAGGGCGGGAGTTCATGCCGCCCCTGGCCGAAGGCACCATCCTTTACATGCCCACCACCCTCCCTGGCATATCGGTCACCGAAGCGCAAAGGCTTCTGGAAGCCCAAGACCGCATCCTCAAATCCTTCCCGGAGGTGGAGAGGGTCTTTGGCAAGGCTGGACGCGCCGAAACCTCCACCGATCCGGCTCCCTTTTCCATGATGGAAACCACCGTGATCCTCAAGCCGGAAAGCCAGTGGCGGAAGAAACCCCGCTGGTACTCCTCCTGGGCCCCCGAATGGCTTGCCTCCTTTTTCCGTCCCCTGTGGCCGGATCATATCAGTTACGACGAGCTTGTTGACGAAATGGACCGCGCCCTTCGCTTTGCCGGCGTGACCAACGCCTGGACCATGCCCATTAAAGCCCGCATTGACATGCTTTCCACCGGCGTGCGCACCCCTGTGGGCATCAAGGTTTTTGGCGCCGACTTGAAGGAAATCGAACGCATTGGCACCGAGCTGGAAACGCTGCTGCGCCAGATTCCCGGAACCCGCAGCGTGTACGCCGAGCGGGTCACCGGCGGCTACTTTGTGGACTTCGTTCCCGACCGCCAGCTCCTCGCCCGCTACGGGCTCACCATCGAGGACGTGCAAATGGTAATCATGTCGGCCATCGGTGGGGAAAACATCACCACCACTGTGGAAGGCCGGCAGCGCTTCCCCGTGAACCTGCGTTACCCCCGGGAGTTGCGGGATGACCTGGATCGCCTCCGGCGGGTGCTGGTCCCCACCCCTTCCGGGGCGCAAATTCCGCTGGGTCAGCTGGCCAGTATCGAGCTGGTGCAGGGCCCCAGCATGATCCGCGATGAAAACGGCTTTCTGGCCGGCTACGTGTACGTGGACATTGCCGGCCGAGACGTGGGTTCTTACGTGGACGAGGCCAAGAAGGTCGTGAGGGAGAAGCTGGCCCTCAAGCCCGGCTACGTGCTCCAGTGGTCCGGACAGTACGAAAACATGCTGCGGGTCAAAGAGCGCCTCAGGATGGTGGTGCCGGTTACCCTGGCCTTGATCTTCGTGCTGCTTTACGCCAACACCCGGTCAGCGTTCAAAGCCACGCTGGTGATGCTGGCGGTGCCGTTTTCCGCCATTGGCGCCATTTGGCTTTTCTACCTTTTGGACTACAACGTATCCATTGCCGCCTGGGTAGGGATGATTGCGCTCCTGGGCCTGGACGCGGAAACCGGGGTCTTCATGCTGCTGTTTCTGGATCTTTCCTGGGACGAGTACAAGCGCAAGGGCCTCATTACCGATGAAGCCGGCGCCGACGAAGCCATCGTGCACGGGGCGGTGAAACGGCTGCGTCCTAAGCTCATGACGGTGGTCGCCGCCTTCTCCGGTCTCTTGCCCATTATGTGGTCCACCTCCGCTGGAGCCGACGTCATGAAGCGCATTGCCGCGCCCATGATCGGCGGGCTGGTGACCTCGTTCCTGCTGGAGCTCCTGGTGTACCCCGCCATCTATAAGCTCTGGAAGCGGCGCACCGAGCTTCGCGCGCTTGTGACAGGGAGGTAAGCATGGACAAACACCACCACCCAAAGATGATGCTTCCCACCGCCCAAGCTGGCGCCCGCGATCCCGTTTGCGGGATGACTGTGAACCCGGAAAAAACGCCCCACCGTTTTGCGTACAAGGGCGTTACCTACTTTTTCTGCTGTGAGCACTGCCTGGCCAAGTTTTCTGCGAATCCCGATGCTTACCTGCAGGCTGCCCCCGCCCCGGGGGCAGCTCATACCCACGCCGCTCCTGCTCCCAAGGCCCCTGCGGCCGCCCACGCCATGTACACCTGCCCCATGCACCCGGAAGTTCGACAGCAAGGCCCTGGGAGCTGCCCCCTTTGCGGCATGGCCCTGGAGCCTCTAGAAGTTGCCGCCGAAGAGCCGGAAAACCCTGAGCTGGCCGACTTCAAGCGGCGCTTTTGGGTGGCCCTGGCCTGCTCCCTTCCCCTCTTCGCCTTGGCCATGGGTCCCTCCCACTGGGGGTGGCATTTGCCGGTGAGCCCGGAGGCCCTCACCTGGCTCCAGGCCCTGCTGGCCACTCCGGTGGTGCTGTGGGCCGGCTGGCCGCTGCTGCAACGGGCTTGGCAGTCCATCCTTTTGCGGGCCCTCAACATGTTCACGCTCATTGGCGTGGGCGTGGTGGCGGCCTATGCTTTTAGCCTTGCCGCCACCGTTTTTCCTGGCGTTTTTCCTGCTTCTCTACGCCTGCCGGACGGATCCCTACCGGTTTACTTCGAAGCCGCCGCTGGCATCGTCACCCTGGTGCTTCTGGGCCAGGTTCTGGAGCTTCTGGCTCGCGGCCGGACCAGCCAGGCTATCCGTTCGCTCCTGAAGCTTGCCCCACCCACGGCCCGGCGCCTCAAGGAAGACGGCTCGCTGGAAGAAATCCCTTTGGGTGAGGTGAAGGTAGGCGACCACCTGCAGGTCCGCCCCGGAGACCGGGTGCCGGTGGACGGTGTGGTGATTTCCGGCCAGTCGCAGGTGGACGAAAGCATGATGACCGGCGAAAGCGTGCCGGTGCCAAAAAAGGCGGGAGACCGGGTCTTCGCCGGTACCGTAAACAGCCACGGGGCGCTGGTCATCCGCGCGGAGAAGGTTGGTTCTGACACGCTCCTGGCCCACATCGTGCAGCTGGTGGCGGAAGCCCAAAGGTCCCGGGCGCCGGTGCAGCGGCTGGCGGACAAGGTGGCAGCGGTTTTTGTGCCGGTGGTCTTAGCGGTGGCCGCGGTGACCTTCGTGATCTGGGCATGGGTAGGCCCGGAACCACGCCTCGCCCACGCTTTGGTAAACGCCGTGGCGGTGCTCATCATTGCCTGCCCCTGCGCTCTTGGCCTTGCTACCCCCATGAGCGTGATGGTGGCCATGGGGCGTGGGGCGCGCGCCGGAGTTTTGTTCCGTAACGCCGAAGCCATCGAGCTTTTGGCCAAGGTGGATACCCTGGTGGTGGACAAAACCGGCACCCTCACCGAAGGCAAACCCAGCTTGAAAGCCTCCCACTTCTCCCCTGGCGTAAGTGAGGAACAAGCGTTGCAGTTGGTGGCGTCCGCGGAAAAGCCCTCCGAGCACCCGCTGGCTTCCGCGCTAGTGGCGGAAGCGCAAAAACGGGGACTTGAGCTGCTCCCTTGCGAGGGTTTCCAGGCCCACCCCGGCCAGGGCATTGAAGCCACCGTCCACGGCCAAAAGGTCCTGGTGGGTTCCGCTGCATTTTTGGAAAAACACGGCGTTTTGCTGCCGGAAGCGGCCAAAAGCGGGGATGCTTCGGTGTTTTTGGCGGCCAATGGCGTTTTCCTGGCAAGCTTCAGCTACGCCGATCCCATCAAACCCACGGCCGTCAAAGCCATTGCCGAGCTCCAAAGGGAAGGCGTGACGGTGGTCATGGCCACCGGCGACCGTCGGGAAATCGCCCAGCGGGTGGCCTGGGAGCTGGGAATTTCCCGGGTTTACGCGGAGGTTTCGCCCCAGGGCAAGGTCGAACTGGTGGAAAAGCTCAAAGCCGAGGGGAAGATCGTGGCCATGGCCGGGGACGGCATCAACGATGCCCCCAGCCTTGCCGCCGCTCACGTGGGCATCGCCATGGGGACCGGCACCGATGTGGCCATGGAAACCGCACCGGTCACCCTGGTGAAGGGCGATCTCACCGCCATCCTCCGCGCCCGCAGGCTGGCGAAGAAAACCATGGCCAACATCAAGCAAAACCTCTTTTGGGCTTTCATTTACAACACTCTGGGCGTTCCCATTGCGGCCGGCGTCCTGTACCCGGTTTTTGGCTTGGCTCTGAGCCCGGTGATTGCCGCCGCCGCCATGAGCTTTTCCTCGCTTTCGGTGGTGGGCAACGCCCTTCGCCTGCAGCGATTGGCTTTGTAGGAGGATGCCATGACCACGTGGATTACATCGCTTACCTCTCTGCCCAACCTTCACCCGGCACTGGTGCACTTTCCCATTGCCCTTCTGCTCACGGCGCTGGGCTTCGAGATTGCCTGCCTGGTCCCGTCCAGGCACCGGGTTTGGCTTGACCGTGTCACTGCCCTCCTCTACGCCCTGGGCACGTTGGCGGCTGCTGCCACCTATCTGAGCGGCAGAGATGCCGAAGATAGCCTCAGTGACGTGCCGACCGCCGCTCAGCCTATCATCGCCGCGCACGCCGACTGGGCCTTGCGGACGCTGCTGTTCTTTGTCCTTCTGGCAGTGGTGCGTGTGGTAGCCACCTGGCTTCAGGCGCGTGCCGGCAAACCGCTTCTCGTAAGTGCTCGGCTCGGATTTGTGGCTGCCGGCATGGTTGGCGCCTGGTTGCTCTTCCAAACTGCGGACCGCGGTGGCGCCCTGGTGTTCCGGCACGGGGTGGCGGTAAGGCCGATGACACAGGTGCAGGAGAAGCCAAAAACCACCGAACCGGCGGCTCCCTCGGGCTCGCCAGCGCTACACCTTAGTGAGGAAGGATCGCTAGCCTTTAGCCCCGGTGCCGGCGACGAGACTGCGCTGGGTACGATCCTCAAGGACCCTGAGGGCGGCGCACCCCTGGCGGTCCGCGTCGTTCCTTCCACGGCCCACGAGCCCGGTCTCACGCTGGAGGTGAACGGTAAAGCCATGATGGTGTTCGACCCGGTGTTCCGCGACGTGGAGGTCGCCGCGACCTTTGATCTGTCGCACTTTTCTGGGCATGCGGGAGTACTCCACCACGTCCGCGGTAAAGCCCAAGCGTCAGGTTTTTCCCTCAGCACCGATGGGCAAGCCCAGTTGTTCGCAATCACCCCCGCCGGAGAACGAACCCTCGACCAGGCCCGGGTGGCGGCTCCGCGGTCAGAAACGACGATTACTGCAACTGCCTCGGGCCGCCACCTAAAAGGGATGGTGGATGGTGCCACCGTTGCTCACGGGCACGAGGACAGCGGTAGCGAGGGAAAGGTTGGGCTGTTATTGGAAGGCAGCGGAACGGTGCGGCTCCTGAAGGTGCGTGCCGTACCGCTGTCGGGACACTGAGTGAGGCCAGGAGCAACGCATGGGGGTTGCCACCGATGACGCTGTCAACGTGCGGAAGGCTCAAGCATGTAACTTGCTTTCCACGATCAGCAAAATAACAGATGGGAGGACCCACAATGAAAGGAGGCATCATGAAAAAGGTTTTAAGTTTGGTTGCGGTTGGGTTTTTTGGTTTGGTTTTGGCGCAGGCAGCCGAAAAGCAGGCAGGAAAGCCGCAAACGGCCTGTCCGGTTTCCGGCAAGCCCATTAACAAAGAGGTCTACGTGGACTACCAGGGCCAGCGAGTTTATTTCTGCTGCAACGCCTGCCCCGACAAGTTCCGCAAGGACCCGGAGAAGTACTTTGCCCAGTTCGAAAAGGAAGGCATTGAGCTGGAAAATATCCAGAAAGCTTGCCCGGTTTCCGGAGAAGAGCTAGGAGAGCACGGGGAGCCTTCGGTGATCCACTACAAGGGCCGCACCGTGAAGTTTTGCTGCCCCGCCTGCGAAAAGCCTTTTAAAGCCGAACCGGATAAGTACCTGAACTCCATGCCCGGAGAACAGGCCAAGCAATCATCCTCCAAGAAGCGCTGAAGCTGAAGTTTCGGCGGCAAACCCGGCCCGGGGGTAAACCCGGGCCGGGTTTTTCTTTTCCGCAAGCTCACGCCTTAAGACCCGCGGTCAACCGGCAAAAGGCCCGCTCGTCTTTTCTATTACTGTTGGTGTCCTGGGAGATGCAGCCATGGCAAGCGCTTCCCGCCCGTGGGTTTCTCCGCAGCTGGGCTTGGTTTTACCCCCAGGCCACTCGAGGTGGTTTGCCGACTATTTGGGTACACCCATGAAAAGACGCATCACGCGGAGGCATGGGTCACGCTTGCAACCCATGCCATCGGCGTCTTCTTCTCGGTCTGTGAACGGAGGAAGGGCTGCGACCGCAGGGGCAAAACTCCCCATTCGTTGGCAACGGCTTTTCCCAGGGGCTTTGGTTGCAAAACGGCCCTACCCACCGGTTGGGGACGCTGAAAGGCTCACCACGCAAATTAACCCAAGCCGGCACTTTCAAAACATGGATTGGCTTGGCGCCCCAGCGCTGGACTTTGGGGGCTCATACGCACAGCTGCTGGCAGAAGAGCAGCAAAGCCTTACGGACCTGATGGCCAGCCTTGACTTCCCCATCTGGCGCGGCCAGTACAGGCACAACACGCAAATCCTCGGCAATGGCCCCCCAAAAGGAGGTTTCCAGAAGTTCTCCAGCTACCGTGGCTGCAGCTTCCTTTCTGGCTTGCGGGAAATGCAGCGATGTGCAGGGGCAGGCTGCCGTGCCGCCTGGGAAGCGCCGGCGCTGCAAACGGCCCTCGCGGTTTGGCAAGCTTTCCCTTCGAAGAACATCCGCGGGACTGCCGGGACAGCCCCAACCACTCCAGGCCGGGCCATGGCCTTCACCACTCCGAGACGGGAAAGCGTGGTCACGACCCGTCAAGGGGGCCCCGTTTGGAAAGGGGTTGGCTTCGGTAGCTTCCCTGGTCTTGCGGGTGCTACGCCGGTGGAGCCAAAGCTTTGGCCGTTGCTGTTGCTGCCTTTTAAGCTAACGGAGGTGCTGGCATGAAAAGGCAAAGGTTCGTGCTGGTTTCAGCCTCAATCCTCTTCGCCCTCCCCTGGACTTGGGCTGGGGTGAACGGGGAACCGCAACGTGCCACTGGCTTGAGGGCAAAACCCGGCATCGGGCTACGGAACGGCAAATCCGAAGGTCCTGCCTCCGCGGACAGCCCCGGTTGGGCCAAAGGACTGGTGGTCGCCCAGCGGACTCCGCGCCGGCGCTTGCGTCCTGCTTCCGGGGCAGCTGCACACACCGTTACCATCGGTGCGCCAACGGGCAAGATCCTCAAGCCTCTTCTGGGCGTCAACGTTGGTCCCATCCCGGCAGGCAGCGATCCCCGCAATGCCGACCTGACCACCGCGTACCAGCAAATCGGCGTGACGACGATCCGCACCCATGATTACTACGGCCCTCTCGACATGGCAACCATGTACCCTGACCAAAACGCCGACCCCGCCAACCCCGCCTCCTACGATTTCACAGCAAGTGATGCGGTTTTCCAGGCTATCCTTGCCGGTGGTTTTGAGCCCTATTTGCGCCTGGGCGACTCGTGGAACAACGCCCCCGGGTATCCGCCCGCCAACCCCCGACGTCCCGCAAATCCCAGCAACTGGGTGCGTGCGGCAGTGGAAGTGGTCCGTCACTATAAAGCGCTCAGTGAGCAAAAGGGCGTCCCGTTGCGGTACGTGGAAATCTGGAACGAGCCCGACAACCGACGGTTTTGGGATGGCACGCCCCTGGAGTTCTTTGAGCTTTTTGCGGCAACGGCCAAGGCCCTTAAGGCTGCCTTTCCTGACTTGAAGATCGGCGGCCCGGGCCTGACTCCCGCGGGTTTCAAAGCCCCTCAAGGTCGGCAGTACACACAGAGCTTTCTTGAGTATATGCAGCAAAACAACGTTTCTTTTGACTTCTTCTCCTGGCACATGTACTCCAATGACCCCACGGACTTCACCGGCGCTGCCTTTTTTTACCGTGATCTGCTCAACGAGTACGGGTACAGCGCCGCCGAAAGCCATATCACCGAATGGAACACCGAATTTAAAGAGGGGCAAGACGGTGATTCCGCCCTGCGCACCGGCGCCAAGGGGGCCGCCATCATGACCGCTGCCTGGATTGGACTGCAACAACAAGGGGTGGATGCCTCCACCTTCTACCGCGGCACAGACCCGTCGCTGGCGTTGCCGACCTTTTACGGCTTGTTCTACGCCGATGGACGCCCCAAGCCCGTGGCTCTGGCGTTCTCGCTCTGGTCCCAGATGGCCGCTCATTTCCAGCAGCTGGACGTGACTATTTCTCCTTCCAACCCGGGTCTGTGGACACTCGCGGGGCAGAACTCTGAGGGCGAGGTTGCTTTGCTGATCGCCAATACCACCGCTGCCCCCACCAGCATGAATCTGGCGTTTTCCGATAGCAGAAATGCCTCCGACTATAACCTGACCGTCAGAACCGTCAGTGATGCCAGCGATGAGATAGAGACGTCTGCACCCGAGAGCAACGTCATTGCTATCGGGGCGCATACAGTTCAGTTGGTAATCATCAGACGATAGTGGAGCAAAACCTCATGACTGCCAAGAGCATTTGCAATAAATTCCACCGGGCAGCTGCGGTGGGAATCATGCTGGTTTTTGCAGTCGTAAAGACTCAGGCGGATCTCGAAGCGCGCGCGATATGCGCCCACAAAGCCGCCGAAAGGTGTGAAGCGCAAACTGTGCCGCCCGCACAAGAAGCGAGCACCACTCAGGTTGCCACCGTCAAGCGTTACGACGTTTTCGAGGAAACGTTCACCATTGACAGTTCCGGCTACGCCAACCCCTGGGAGGTCGGTAGCTGGTCTTGGACAGCCATTGCAAGAGATCGCACAGCAACCCTTCAAGAGCGGTCGGGCCGGCTTGAGGTCGTAGAGTCCTTTCAACCGGGCTTTGTTCATGTCCATTCGGAAAACCCCTTCCGACCGGTCTTCAAAAATGGGAAGCTCCTCCCCGCCATTGGGCTAGGGGATTGCATCCTAGACTACGACCACTCCGGCTCGCCTTTTGACAACTGGGGTCTCGACGGCGGCTTCCGCTCCGATCACGAAGGAGTTCAGGGATTCGCCCATCGGGAAAGGAGGTAACCCCATGGCACGACTGTTCTTCGGCATCGGACTGGTGCTGCTAGTTGTAACCCAAAGGCTAGCGAGTCCGGAATCAACAAAAAACCTGTTATTTACACCCTCGAATGCCAGATGGATGTGCGCGAATCGCGAAGATCAGCCTGATTTATTGCTGGGGCTGCTCAAAAACCACGCCATGACCCTCCCCTGGTTTTCGAAGACCGCCCGGTCGGCGAGTGCCACTCAGCTGCAACCTCCGCTAGGTGGGCAGGGCCCGTTTTACCACCAAATTTACAGCGCCAGCAGTGCCGATGGGCTTACGTTTACCCACGACAATCGCCTCTTGCTCGATCACGCCTCGGTCCCCGCAGCCATTGTCACGCCCGAGGGCAAGGTTCGTATCTACTATGTGGATGCCACGCAGCAGCCTGAGACAACAAACTGCGCTGAGTCCAGTGACGGTGGGCTGACGTTTAACGTCCTGGGATGCACCATCTCCGGACTTTCGGCGGACAAAGCCTTAGACCCCAGCATCGTCCAGCTCCCCGATGGGCGTTACAGGCTTTATTACTTTGGCTCAGCGCACCCGGGCCAGCCTCCCGGCGCGCTTCACACCATTTACAGTGCTATCTCCGGAGATGGCGTGCATTTCACTGAAGAAGGTGCTGTCTTTTCCTATCCCGGGCTGGTAGACCCCGATGTCTTCTGGACGGGGCAGGAATGGTTGATGTTCGTGTTCGCAGGCAATGGGACGATCGTTGCCCGTAGCCGCGACGGCTTGAGCTTTCAATACGTGGGGCCGTTAAGCGTGCAAAACTGGGGAACAACGGCGCCCGTGAAGCTCGACGACGGCCGTTTTCGCCTTTACGCCTTCGATCAACCGGCAGCACAGTACGTTGCCAGCTTTATCTCGTCCGATGGTCTGAATTGGACGCAAGAGTCCGGTGGGCGCCTCACCGCTCCGCCGGGCTATCAGCTCACCGACCCCTTCGTCATCCGGTTACATGACGGCTCGTGGAAGATGATTTACAAGGTCAGCCCCAGGCTTACCACCCCCCAACCGCTTCCCAGCCAACGGACCCCGCGCCGGCGCCTGCTTCCTGCCAACGCCCCAAAGCTCCTCACCATCACCGTTGACCCCACAAACAACCAGGGGACGTTCAACTCGCTCAACGGCGCTTATGGCAGTGGCTACTCACCCCAACCCGATTTTCCCCACGTCTCCGACCTTCTCAACACCGTTGGCATCAAGTTCCTACGCTTTCCCCAGGATGACGGCTTTGCTTTTACGCTGGCAACCATCTTTCCTAACCAAAGCGCTGCCGTGGATTCCCTTTCCTCTTACAACTTCGCCAACATTGATGCGTACATGCAGGAAATTGAGAAAACCGGGGCCGGGCGCATATGGACAGCGCTTTACGACGTTGGTGGAGGGGACCGCTGGGTGGGACCAAATAACTTTCAAGGGGGGAGATGTCCGCAAAATCCCGAGCTCTGGGCGCAGGTGGTGGTGAACGTCATCCGCCACTTCAACGACGGTTGGGGTGCCGCCAGACCTATCCCCGTGGAGTACGTAGAATGCCTCAACGAGCCTCTGGGGCTGGGGGGATGCACATTAAACGACTATTTGCGCGTCTACAAGGCGTTTTCCCAAGCGCTCTCCGCTTATAACGCCAGCGCGCCAAGGCCGGTGAAGCTCATCGGCTTTGGTGAGCCCATGCACCTCCCCGCAAGTGACCAGGAACCCGACCCCACCAAGGTCGGCTTCTTTCGGCAGTTCGCCGAATACGTCAAGGTCAACGCCCTGGCGCTGGACATGGTCAGCATCCACCCTTACGACGATAGCCCCTACAGGGTTTACCAGTTGGCCAGACTATACCGGCAGGAAATGGACAACGTCGGATGGCAGCAAAAAGACCTCGTCATGACGGAATACGGCTCAATTTCCTCGGTGGCCAGGCCCGAAGACGACCTCTACACCCTCTCTCGGAAACTTGCCGCTTTCCAAACGGTGGTTAAAGTGTTCTTGCAAGGAACCGTGAAAATAGCCACCGGGGACAGGGTGGTGCCCAGCGGCGACCCTTACGCCAAGCCCTACCTGAGGCTAGGGGGAACGCTTTTCTTTACCACCGACAAACGAATGCTGCCGGCCATTCAAGCGGTAAAGATGCTCACCCTTTTGGAAGAGAGCTTCCCCACCATCGTTTACTGGCTGGAACCCAATGCGCAAAACGTCGCCGTTGTTGCCTTGAAATCCCCTGACAACCTCCGTCTTGCTATTTTGATGGCCAATGCCAGCTGGGATACCTGGCAAATAAACCTCAACATCCCATCGCTGGCAAACTTTCGCAGCGCCACGGAATACGGCTTTGGCGATGGCGATCTGGAAAGCCGCCCATTGCCGCTGGATTCGCTCAGGAGCAGCTATCAACTCCAGCCCTTTGATGTGAGGCTGATCATCCTGCAGCCATAAAGAAGGCAAATTCCCATGGTAAAAACCTCAAGCCCCTGGCAACCATAAGAACAGCCCAGCGCCACCCAGAAGGCGGCAAGAGACTTCCACGAGTAAATGGTGGGTTTTTCGGTTTTTTTATCTGCCAGAGCCAACGGATACGCTTGCCCGGCTCTTTGCCAGCTTCAAAAGGCGCCGGCAGGTTTCTGGCTGGCAACTGTCGAAGGTTCCCCACGTCGCGGACAGGCATGACTACGGTGATGTCTAACTGTTTTCCTCGGGTAGCATAGAGTCGTGCGAAAAACCTTGGGTATCCTGGGCCTCGCGGCATTGTTCGGCTACGGAGCGCTGTTGGCCAACCACGCCCAGGGGGTGGCTTCGGGGGCGGACAACAGCGGGTACATGAACCTGGCGCGGCTTTTTTTGGCCGGGAAGATCCGGGATGAGCTGCGAGTTCCTGAAGGCTTTCCCACCGGACAGTTTCGCCCTTGGCTTTTTACACCGCTGGGTTTTCAGCCGGACGCCCAGGGGACAAGCTTGGTTCCGGTGTATCCCCCCGGACTTCCGCTGCAACAAGCGGTTTGGGCGTGGGTTTTGGGGTCGGTGGAGAAAGGTGCGGCAGCGGTCAACGTGTTTTGTGGGGTCCTCTTCCTCTGGCTCTGCTACCGCCTGGCGCGGCTTTTGGCTTTGAGCCGGACGGCAGCCGGGATTGCCGCTTTGCTTTTGGCGGCAAACCCGGTTTCTCTGCGGTTTTTCACCTGGAACATGAGCGACGGGCCGGCCGCTACCTGGGCGGTGGCTGCCGTCTATTTCGCGTTGCGGGCGCAGAAGAAGCCGAGCTTTGCCGCACTGGGTGGCCTTTTCTTTGCCCTGGGTGTGACCACCAGACCCACAAACGCTTTGCTCCTCCCTGCCATCGTTTACGCCCTATGGCGGCGACCCAAGGCGCAAATGGCTTTTGTGCTGGGTGCAGCTCCGCTTCTGGCCGCTTTTTTCTGGTACAACCACGTTCAATACGGGGCCTTTTGGCGGACCGGCTACGGCTCCATGGCCCGGGAGTTCAAGCTGCGGTATTTTTTCCCCACGGTGCAACATTACGTGGTTTGGCTTGCCCGCTTTTTCTCGCCCCTGGCCTTGTTGCCTTTTTTAAGCCACCTCCTGGCCATTCGCCGCCGGGAAACTCGCCACCTCCTGCTTGCCCTCTGGTGGCTGCCATTTTTTGGCTTTTACGCCTTTTACAAGTACACCAACGACACCTGGTGGTACCTGCGCTTCGTCCTGCCGGCCTTTCCCGCGTTGGTTTTGGCAGGCGTTGCTGCCTTTCCCGAGCTTTCCTGGTTTGTGAAGGAAAGGCTTCGTTTGCGCCGGGCTTTTGTTCTTCCGGCTCTTTTCGTGCTGCTGGCTTTCGGAGCCAACCTGTTTTGGTTGCGTGAGCTCCGGGTTTTCGCTCTTGCCAAGGACGAAGCCATCTACCGCCAGGGAGTGCAGTGGGTTTGCCGGGAAACCCCGGAAAAATCGCTGGTTTTCGCCGGCCAGCTTTCCGGGGCGTTTTACTTTTACAGCTCCCGCGCCATCGTGCGGCATGACCTGATAACGTCCCGGGAGCTAAGCGAGGTGTTGGGCCAAAGCGACCGGCTGGGTTTGCCGGCTTTTATGGCGCTTTTCAACGATGAGGTTCAAACCTTTGTCCGGCGAAACCCAGGGTTGGTGGAACCTTCAGGCAACTTCGGCCGGGTTTACCTGTTCCGCGTTCGCCAGGGGGCTGCCGAAGCTGTGGGGAAAACCGTAAGCTCACCCCCTCCCCGCCGTCCCTCGGTGGTTCCCGATGCCAAAAAGCCTTAAACCATCTTCAAAATGTGGCCGAGCTTTTCCTTTTTTGCCCGCAGGTATTTGCGGGAATGGGGTGTGGGTGGCACTTCCAGCGGGATGCGTTCCACGATTTCCAGGCCATACCCGGAAAGCGCCACGTACTTGGACGGGTTGTTGGTCATGAGCCGCATCCTGCGGACCCCCAGCTCCCGGAGGATTTGCGCACCCACCCCGTAGTCCCGCTGGTCGGCGCCAAAGCCCAGGCGGTGGTTGGCCTCCACCGTGTCCAGACCTTCATCCTGGAGCTGGTAGGCTTTGAGCTTGTTGAAAAGCCCAATGCCACGGCCCTCCTGCAGGAGGTACAGGAGCACCCCCTTGCCTTCGGCGGCAATTCTGGTCATGGCCGCCTCCAGCTGGGCCCCGCAGTCGCAGCGGGCCGAGCCAAACACGTCGCCGGTGAGGCACTGGGAGTGCACGCGCACCAGCACCGGCTCTTCGGGCGAGATCTCCCCCATCACCAAAGCCAGGTGTTCCTCGTTGGTGACCGTGCTGCGAAAGCCGTAAACCCGGAATTCCCCAAAACGCGTGGGAAGCTGGGGAGAAGCCACCAGCTCCACCAGCCTTTCCGAGCGCAAGCGGTAGGCAATGAGGTCGCGAACGGTAAGGATCTTGAGGCCGTGCTCTCGCGCCAGCTCGACCAGGCGCGGAAGCCGCGCCATGCTGCCGTCTTCGTCCATGATTTCGCAAATCACCGCCGCCGGATAAAGGCCGGCAATGCGGGCCAGGTCCACCGAAGCTTCGGTGTGACCAGCGCGCTTTAACACCCCTCCCGGTTTGGCCCGCAGCGGGAACATGTGCCCTGGGCGAATGAGGTCCTCGGGTTTGGTCCTGGGGTCAATGAGGGCCTGCACGGTAGCTGCGCGATCGGCAGCGGAAATGCCGGTGGTTACCTTGCCGCGGGCTTCCACCGAAACGCAAAAGGCGGTGCCGTGAGGGGAGGTGTTGCGCTCCACCATGAGCGGGAGGTCCAGCTCGTTGCACCGTTCCTCGGTGAGGCTCACGCAAATGAGCCCCCGGGCGTGGGTGGCCATGAAGTTGATGGCTTCCGGCGTCACCTTTTCCGCGGCAATGGCTAAATCGCCTTCGTTTTCCCTCTCCTCGTCATCCACGATGATGACGAAGCGGCCGCGGCGGAACTCCTCCGCGGCCTCTTCCACCGTGGCAAAAACGTCGGTTGCGGGTTGGCGGCTCACTGCACCGTGATCGAAAGCGGGATGCGAGCTGTGCGCTCGACGTTGGCGCGAGCATCCCGCAAACGGACCTCCAAAACATAGTCACCGCTCTTGCGGAACACCGAAAGCGGCAGGCCGTTGCCAAACATCCAAAGGTCGGGAGCCACCTGCGAGAGGTTCACCGGCTGATCGGCGTTTTCGTTGAGCTTCTTGTCGTCCTTGTAAACCGCCAGGCTCACGCGATAGTCGGCCTTGCCGTTCTCGTCCATGGTCGGATGCAGGATGTAGCAGAAGTAGGCCAGGTTCTCCTTGGACGTGTAGGCGTTGCTGGCGCGGGGAATGACGTGCCAGCCGCCAATGTTGAACGGATCCCCCAGGTGCGCCGTGGCTTCCTGGCGCACATCCACGCCCCAGTAAAAGGGCGAAATCACCGTGCCGGTTTCCGGGACCCCCGAGAGCTCAAAGCTGAAAGTCTTGGCCGCCAGGAGGTTCTTAGCAGCATCCAGGAGGGCAATTCGCAGCTGGTAGCTACCCGGATCCAAGGGGATGCTGAACTCGTACCCGCGGCCCCCAGCTACCGAAAGCGGGGTGATGTCCTTCACGAAGGTACCCACCTCGCCACCTTCTGCCTTGCTCACGCGCCCCACCACCGAGGCCGCCGGACCTACCGCATCGGGAAGCTGGAGGTACAGCCAAACCGGGTTCAAGCTGGTGGAAACCACACCCTCGGCCACAAAGCTCAGAGCTCCCTCGGGCCAGACCTCGCCCTTGTCGAGCAAAGCGAGATCTTCAGGTTTGGCCGCTTTGGAGCCCGGTAAGAGACCCAGGCGGGGCACTTCCGTAAGCTTTGGGTTTTTCACCAGCGCTTCGGGCATGTCCGCCAGAACCTTCATCACCGCCACGTTTCGCGGGTCAGTGCGGTCCAGGATGAACTCGTTGCTGCCCACCCGAGTTTCGATAAACACCGCCCACACTTCCTCGGCCTTCACCAGCCCCTGGGGCAAGCGGTCCTTGGTGTAAACCCAGATTTCCGTGGCCCCCCGATCTTCGTAGGGACCCGTATCCCGCTGGGCACCCTGCACCGCCGCTCCTGCCGGGAGGTTGGAAGCGCGGGTGGGACGGCCCAGCAGGATAAGCACCTTTCCGCGATCGGTGAGGCTTCCCGGGGTGGAACCCACGGCAAACATCTTGTCCGCAGCCTTGACCCGGGCCTCAAAATCAGCTTTGAACTCGTTCACCTGGGTGTTAAGGTCAGGATCCCTCTTGGCCCAGAACAACTCCATGAACTTGTTGACCTCTGGCTCGCTGCCGAGCTTTTCCAGGGCCTTTTTCTCGTCCTTGGTGAAGAGGTAGCCCGTGGGGCTCTTAAGGATGTCTTTTACCAACGGGAGGGTCTCGGCCTGCAACCCGCAGACACCCAGACCTACCACCAAAAGTGTGACCAACAAACGCTTGCTCATCGGATATGTTCTCCTCATCTCGCCCCGCGCTGCCGGCGGGGCGGCAGCATCATACACCTTTTTGGCGCTCCCGACGCACCCGCTTAAAACGGATTGCCAAAGGCCAGGAAGAGCTCACCCTTGGACTCACCGGGCAAGCGGTCCAGCTTCCAACCGTACTCCAGCCGCAGCGGCCCCACGGGCGTCTCAAAACGCAAACCCAGGCCGGCCCCCCAGCGGAGGTCCCCGAGGGCCACCCGGGATACCGCGGCCCAGGTGTTGCCGGAGTCCACGAAAACCGTGGCGCCCAGCGATCCCGAAAGCGGCACCCTCCACTCCAGGTTCGCCAGAAGCTGCGCGGCTCCCCCCACCGGCTCCAGCTCGCTAGTGGTGCAGTTGGGCTTGCTGGGGGGGCAGAGGAGGGTTTGCCCGGGAACGCCCAGGCGGTCAGTGGCAAAGGCCCGGTGGGAAACCCGCCCGCCGGCAAAGAACCGCACGGCAATGGGAACCCGCAGGTTATCAGGGGTGGCCGCGTTTCCCTGGTACGGCTTGACCACGCCGGCGCGAAGCCCCACCGCTACCACACTGTCCCCTGTGGGCTTAAGCCAGGAAAAGCCGGCGGTGAGCTTGGTAAACGAAGCGTCCGCCAAGAACACCGGAAACGCTCTTTGCAACTGCAAAGAGAGCAGCATCCCGCGGGTGGGCGAAAGGACATCGTCGCGGGTGTCCCATTCGAAGATGGGGGTAAGTGACGCCATGCGGAGCTTTTGCTTGGCGCGCTCCAGGCTTGAAAGCACTTCCTCCGGCGCATCGGGGGCAATGATCTGGTAGTCGTACCGCAGCAGAAACCGCCGGGGTCGTACCAGGTGATCCCCCAGCTCCACCCACATCCCCCGCCGGAGCAAGGAATAAGTGGGAAAGGTTTCCTGGGTGCGGTAAATGGCCACCCAGGTGGGTTGGCCCAAAAGGCCTAAGCGGGCAGGCTCCCGGTAGTTGATTTGAAAGCGCTTGGTGCGGGCGGAAAAACGCCCCTCAAAGGAGAGAGTCCGCGCTTTGCCCCAGAGGTTGAGCTCGGACCAGCTTCCGGAAAGCCGCAGCTTTTCCTCGGTATCCCAGCCAATGCCGGCGCTCAACGAACGGGAGGGGGCTTCCACCGGCTCCACCACCAGCCCCCGCTGGAGGCCAAAGTCCTGGCCGGGGATTTCCCGCACCGTCACCTTCTCAAAAACCCCCAAGCTCAAAAGCCGCCTCTGGGCCTGCAGCACGGTGTCGGGAGCAAACGGCTCCCCCGCCTGCAAACCCACCACCCGCTCCACCACCGCCGGGTCGGTGCGCCCCAGGGCAGCCACCACCACCCGGGCGATGTTGACCCGAGGTCCCGGCTGCACCTCGAAGGTGACATCGCAGGTGCTCTCCCGGCACTGGTGGGAGGCTTTCACCGAAGCGTTGGGGTAGCCGGCGTTAATCAGGTGATCGACCAGCAGGGACTGGCCATCGCCTTCAGCCCCCTGGCTCCACGGCTGCCCGGTGGCTAAAGGCAGAGGCGGCAAAGGCACCCCTTCCGGCCATCCCGTGACGTTCACGTTCCCCAGCACGAAACGTGGCCCCAGCTCTACTGGAAACTCCAGCACCACGCCCCGCGCTTCGGGTACCAGCCGCGGCCCGTCCACCCGCGCTTGGGCGTAGCCCAGGGCCTGCAGCGCCTGGCGGACGGCGTCGCGGTCGGCGGCTAAGGTGTCCTCGTCCACGGTGTGGCCGGCGAGCTTGCGCAGCTGCCCGGGGGCGGCGGCCACGTGTTCCCGCAAGGTGGCCGCCAATCTCTCATCCTCGGGGAGGCCGGGGAAACGCACAGCCACAATTGGCAGCTTCCCTCCCCGCTTCACCCCCACCACCAGCCGACGCCCGGAAGGGGCCACCTCCTGGGTCACGCTCACCTGCGCCAACAGGAAGCCACGATGCTGAAGCGCCAGGCGCAGGCGACCGGCCAGCCATTCTTCGGAGCCCTCACCGAAGCCGTCCTCCCCGGAAACGAAAGGCAGCGCCTCGGACAACGCGTCTTTGGGAATCGGGTCACCGGTTAAGGCCAGCGTAAAGTGATCCCCCGGACGGACCTCAAAGCGCGCCAGCGTCCCGCAGCTTCTTGGCTCCAAAAAAGGGCCTTCAGCGTCCGCTTGCCAGTATCCCGCCCGACGCAAGGCGCTTAAAAGCTTGCGCCGCATACCCTCCCGGGTGCCCAGGGTAAGCCGGCGTCCCGGCTTGACATCGCAGGCCTGCCAGAGTTTGGCTTGCTCCCAGGGCAAACCGGTGGCTTCCAGCTGGCAAAGCACCAGCGGCGGACCCAGCTGGCCGACGATGCGAACGTCCACCGTGCCCCGTTTCACATCGAAGTCCAGCTCCGGCTCCAGGCTGGCATTGGGGTAGCCGTCAGCCTTCACCGCTTCGGAAGCCCGGGCCAGGGCTTGCTCCAGGTGCGCAACGTGAAGGGGAGCCCCTACCTTGATGTCCAGCTGTTGTGCCACCAGCTCCTTGTGGCGGGCGGGAAGCCCGGAAAACTCCAGGCGGGAAACCCGGGAAGCCACCTGGGCGTGGATCACCAGGGCCAGCCCGTCGCCCCCGGGGGTCAGCTCCACCTGGGCGTCTTCCACCTCCCGCGAGGCCAGAAGGGCCTGCACACCCTGGCGAAGCGCCTGCCGGGTCAAAACGTCGCCCGGTTGCACGCCAAAAATGCGGGTCAAGCGGGCGGGATCCCGGGCTCCGGGAGCCACCACCCGCACCGCGGTGACCGGCGCTTGCCCCCAGGGGATGGCCGCCAAGAGCACTAGTACCGCCGGCGCCACTTGACCTCCAGGGAGTAAGAGCCGTCGGTGTCGCGGGTGGCCTCCAGGAACAGGTCCTTACCCACCCGCCATCGGCTTTGAATGACCTCTTCGCGGTTGGACGAGAGGTTTGAGGAAACCGTCACCGACCAATCAGGGGAAAGCTGCTTCACCATGGTCACCCGGGCGGTGGGGGTGCCGGCCTCGGTGGTCACGAAAGGATCAATTCGCAGCTGATCCAGGGCTAAAAGCGTGCGGGTACGGCTGGTCACCGCGCCGGTGAGTTGATCGGTAATGAAAGAGGAGGCCATGGCCGAGGCCGAGGCGGCACCGGTTCCGGTGGAGGTGGGCGAAACCCCTAAAGCCACCAGCGCCAGGATGTCGCTTTCCGGCAGCGGCGGGTCCGAGGACAGCGTGGGGACCAGCCGGTCCAGCGTACCGGAAAGGCCCACCGTGACCGTGAAGTTCTGCACCAGCCCCCGGGCCTGCAGGTCAACCACCGGGCGAATGCGGTTGGCGTCCACAAAGCGGATAGAGGCCCTCTCCACCTCGTAGGTGACGCCGGCGAGCTCCAGTTCGCCGCCGGGAAGCAGCTCCACCTGCCCCAAAAGCCCCGGCTGGGACGAGTCTCCCACCAAACGCAGCTCCCCTTGCGCCACCACCCGCGCCAAGGGGGTGTGAACCTCCAGCGTGCCGGGAATGGCAATGCGCACATCAAAGGCCACCAGCCCGCGTTCGCCCGCGGCCGCCCGTTCGGGGGCCGCCAGCTCTTCCAAAACCAGGCGCTGGAGGCTCACATCCCGGCGGTAAACCGACCGGCGAAGCGAAAGCTGGCCAGAGAGCTGCAAGCCCGATAAATCACCGCCGAGACGCAGCTCACCGTCCAGGCTGGGTTCAAAACCCTGGGTCAGAGGCCAGCGCACCCCCGAGACGCTCAAGGCCAGGTCCAGCTCCAGGGCCGGCCACAGGCGCAGCTGCCCCGAACAGGTGCCGGTGCCCCCTTGAAAGGCAAAGCGCACCTTTCTGAGGCTCATGACGTCCCCGGCCAACTCCGCCACCCCGTCAATGCCGGTGACTGGCGCCGGCAAGCCGGGGATGCGCAGGCTGCCCCCTTCCAAGCGCAGGACACCCTCTACGCGGGGAGCGGCCTCAGTTCCTGAAATTTCCCCCACAACCTCCAGGCGGCCCCGGGGGGCGGCGTCCCGCCACAGAATTCCCACCAGCGATGCCGGAACGCTGGCGGAAATATTTCCCGTAAGGCTCCCATCCAGCTGGCGCGAACCGCGCAGGAAAAGCTGCGCCGAAGGCCCGGAAAGATCCAAGCCCGGAAGCTCAAAGTGCAGGCCCTGGAGGGTAAAGGGAGCCGGGTTCGTCAGCGAAACCTTCTCCCCTTCCGCCACCAGCACCGCCTTGGTGATGGTGCCGAAAAGCGAAGGTGGGCCCGAAGGACCCAGGGCCAACCTCATCTGCGCTTCCAGCTCCCCTTCCACCGGCACCTCGCTGCCCAAAAGGTCCTTGAGCAAAAGCGAAAGGGAATCCACCCGCAGCGTGGCCGAACCGCTGTAGGACCGCTTTTCCTGCTTGACTTCGGCGAAAAAGCTCCAGCGGTTGGGCCGCCGCAGGGAGGCCACCAGCCCCTGGGGCCCCAGCGTCACCTCCCCCGCCACCCCCTGGGCTGACTGCAGGGTAAAGCGGCCCGCCGGTTCCTCCCAGGGAAAATCGCCCACAAACTCCGCTTCCACCTGGCCACCCAGGAGCCGGGCCAGCACCGGCGACAGCGGTTCAAGCCCCAGGCCCCGCACCCTGGTGATCACGGAAACCCTGTGGGTGGCAAAGTCCACCTCCAGAGAGCCGGAAACGCCACCCAGCGTGAGCGGCTCCACGCGCAGCACCTGATGCTGCAGGGTGGCGTGGGCCTCCCCTTGCCCCAAAGTCAGCCCCACCACGCTCACCCCCTCGAACTTCAGCTGGGCGTCCAGCTCCGGCCGGTCCAGGCTGCCCGAGAGCACGCCGGTAACCGCACCGGTCCCTTCCAGGGGAAACTTCAAACCCGCCCAGCGGGCAAACCTCGAAAGCGGCAGCGAACGCCCGGCGTAGTCAAGCCTCAAACCCGGCGATGCCTGCTTGAGATCCAGCTCGCCCGAAAAGCGAATGGTGCCGCTGCCCAAAGCCAGCTTGCCATGGGAAAAGCGCAACGCCCCCTGGCTGAGGTTGATTTCCCCCTCCAGGGCATCAGCTTCTATGGGCCCGAGACAAACCGGAGAAAGGGCCACCGGCCCTGCTACCGTCAAATCCGTAAAAGGACCGGAAATCGTAAGGTCAAAGACCGCAGTACCCGACAGGCTTTCCGGCAGGAGCGGTTGCCCCACCCACCCTGCAAGCAAGCTCGAAACGGCTTCCAGCGGCACGCCGGGGCTTGCCACCGCCCACTGGGGAATCCAGCTGCCCAACGCCAGAGTTCCCTGCCAGGAAACGGAGCCGCCGCTCAAGGCCAGGTTCCGGGCCTCGAAGTGCAGGGCGCCGTCGCTCCGCAAGGCCACCACTAGCTGCCCTTCCGCCGGTACCCCATCCCCCGCCGGGGAAAGCCGTACCACAGCCACACCCCTCCCCTGCCCAATGTGAGAGCCTTCCCACGCCAGCTCGGCGTTGACGCTGGCCCGCGAAGCAAGACCCCCGCGCCCAATCCCCAAAAAGCTCAAGAAATCGTCAATCCCCACCCCGTGACCGCGCAAAGCCACCTTGTGGCTAAAGGTGGGACCGAAATCCGCAAGCTGATAGGAGCCCTCCACCTGCCCACCGGCAAAGCGACCAGAATCCAGCGTGGCCTCCACCCCATCCGGGGAAACGTGAACCCTGCCCGCCAGCTCGCTGACCTCAAAGCCCACCACCCGCACCCTTTGGCTTGCCACCTCGGCATCCACCGCAAATCCGCTACCGCCCACCGTGATGGTGCTGTGGGCCTGGACCTGCCCGGCAAGCCCGATGCCGATGCCGAAAAACTCGTCCACCTGGGCCAAATCCCCCACCACCAGCCCTGCCAGCCGAACGGCCACCGCCGGCGTCCAGGCAACCTCGCCGCTCACGTTCGCATTCACCCCGGAGGCCTGCAAAATCAAGCGCCGGAGCTGGACCTTTCCCGGAAAGACCTGGCCCCAGGCCTCAAGGCTTCCCGCAAGCGGCTGCCCACCGGTGCCTTCCAGCTTGAAGGCCCCGGCCCGCAAAAAAGCTCCCTGGAAGCCCCGCTCCGGCCGGCCGCTGACCATCAGCTGGAAATCACTCACCGAAAGCAGAAAACCCGGGGCGAGCTGTAGCTGGTCTAAGCTCGCGTCCTGCACCACCAGCTGCCGCACGCTCACCCGCAGTGGAGTTCCACCGCCGCCGGAGGAAGCCCCAAAAGCGGCCTGGGAACGGACCCGCAACCCCTTGATTTGGACGAGGTTCAGCCCAATTTCCCGGTCTGCCAGCTGAAAGCTTCCAAGGTTGACCTGAGCAGCAGCGATCTCCACCGTGGGATGCGACTCCGGCCCCACGCGCAGGTTCTGCACCGAAAGCTGCAAGGGGAAAAGCTGCAGGCGAACATCCCCCACCGCCACCGGCTGACGCAAGCTATCGGCCAGCTGTTCGGCCACCAGGCGAGCCAGCGCTGCCCGGCCTTTGGCGCTTTCCAGCCACAGCACCAAAGCCTGCAGGGCGAGAAGCAAAACCGCCACCGCCGCCGCGCCAATTTTGGCCCGACGCCACCACCGCCCAGCCACGCTAGCTCCCCCAGTCACCCCATTTGAGCTTATCGTGGAGAATGGCAAAGAAGCTCGCGTTGGGTGGACGCACAACCAAGAGCGGGTCGCCTTCCGGAAGCACACGAACGACGTGGCGATCGGTTAAGGGAAGCCCGTACTGCCCATCCAAGGTCAAGTACACGTCCTCGTCCCCGGGGTGCACCCGCACCGCCACCTGAAAGTGCAAGGGCACCACCAAGGGCCGGTTGGAAAGGGTATGGGAGCAGATGGGGGTAATGATCAGCGCGGAAAGCTCAGGATGGACGATGGGTCCCCCCGCCGAAAGGTTGTAGGCGGTGGAGCCGGTAGGGCTGGCCAGGATTAAGCCATCGGCGCGGTAGCGGGAGAGGAACTCCCCTTCCACCTCCACATCAATGGTCAGGATACGAGCGAGGGTGGCCTTGGCAATTACCACGTCGTTGAGCACCAAGAACTCCTGGGGAGAATCGTCGCCTTCCACCCGGCACAGCAGGCGGTCGCGCTTTTCGCACTGCACGTTGCCGGCCAGCAGATCGTCCACAAGCTGCCAGACGCGTTCCGCCGGATGCTCGGTCAAAAACCCCAGGGTCCCCAGGTTGACCCCCGCCACCGGGGTGGTAGCCGGGCAGCCGCGGGTCACCGAGAGGAACGTGCCGTCACCACCCAGCACCAAAACCGCGTCCACCTCGCGGCCCAAGGCGGCCCGGGAGGGGCCAGGGTCAGCGTGCAGAAACGGGGCGCTCTGGGCGTCCACCACCACCTCCACGCCCTTTTCTTTCACCCGGGAAAGGACCTGTTGGCCCAGAGCGATGGCCTGGGGGCTGGAGGTTTTGACCACCAACCCCAACTTCTTTGGCGGTAAACGGAGCGGAGGGGCGCTCACGGTGAGATTGTACCGCTAATCCACAAACTTCTGACCCCGCAAATGGGCCCCGCTTTGCGGAAAAAAAGCCAGCTTCACCCGGGATTCACGCGGAAAAACTTGTGTTTTGCGAGGGCTAGCCGCGGATTTTAGCGAGGATTTCCTCGGGTTCGGGGAACCGCCCCTCGTGGTGCTTAGAAAAAACCCGGCGGCCGTCCACCTCCACATCAAAAACACCGCCCGAGCCTTTCACCAGCTCCACCTTGGCCCCCAGTTGCTCCTTCAGAAAGGCCGCCAACCTGGCAGCTCTTGGCTCGTAGTTTCAAACCACGCAGTAGGTAATGCGAACGTTCATGGCACCCCCTCAGCGGGACGATTGTACATCACGCGCCGGAAGCAGTTGCAGCAACGCCGCGGCCACGCAAAGGCCGGCCCCCAAACCAATGGCCACCGGAACCCCCAGGCGCTCGGCCCAAAAACCGGCCAAAAGCCCGCCCAGCGGTGCTCCCCCGGAAAAAACCCAGATGTAAAGCGAGATGAGCCGGGCCCGTAAGTGGTCCGGGGAGGTGGTTTGAATGTAGCCGTTGGTGGTGGCCAGTTGCGCGGCCACGGATAGACCCGCTACCACCAGGGCCAGGCACGCCAGGAAAAGCCCCTTGCTCAAAGCCAAAGCCGCCAGAGAAAGCCCTAAAAGCAGCTGAGAGCGAAACACCGTACCCCGCTTCCGGCCCGTAGCCGCCACCCCCAGGGAACCCACCATGGCTCCCAAGCCGGAGGCAGCCAAAAGCAAGCCGTAACCGCGAGCGTCGGTACCCAACACCGAGCTGGCCAGGGCGGGAAGCAGGGTACTGTAGGAAAGCCCAAAAACCGCGGTGACCAGCACCGCAATCAGTAGCTTCCGTACCTTTCGGTGCTGCCACGCAAACTGCAGGCCCTCCAGAAGCTGGGGGATCACCTGCAGGCGCTGCGTGGGCACCGATGCCCTTTCCTGCACCGAAAAAACCGCCAGCAAAAACGGCACAAAGCTCGCCGCGTTTAGAGCAAAGCACCAACCCTCCCCGGCTTCCGCCACCACCAGCCCGGCCAACGCCGGTCCCGCCAGCCTCCCCGCGTTAAACACCGTGGAGTTCAAAGAAACCGCGCTTTGCAAATCGGCAACCGGCACCAGCTCCACTTGAAAGCTCTGGCGGGAAGGCATGTCCACGGCGTCAATGAGCCCCTGCACCAGGGCCAAAATGAAAACGTGCCAAACCCGCACCTGGCCGGTAAGTGTCAGAAACGCCAAAAGCCCCGCCTGGAAGATGCCGGCGCTTTGCGTGAAGATCAAAAGCTTGCGGCGGGGGAAGTAGTCGGTAAGCACGCCGGCAAAGGGCAAACCGAAGAGCGAAGGGCCGAAGCGCAGGGCGGAAAGGATCCCCAAAGCTTGCGCCGAGTTGGTTAAGCGAAATACCAGCCACCCCTGGGCCAGGGTTTGCATCCAGCTCCCCAGCACCGAAATGGCCCAACCCACCCAGTAGCGGCGGAAGGGTGGATGGCGCAACGCCCGAAAAGCGGAACGCCAGGAGGTCCTCACGCTCCCCAGGTTCGCCAAAGGTCGCTAGCCCTTCCTTGCCGGCAGAGGGACCTGGTTGGGTTCGGGCAGCTCACCAGCGGCAGTTTGCTGCAGGCGGTCGGCAAAGCGGCCCGCCAGCTTGTCCGCCTCCTGGTACTGGTTTACGGCGTTTCCCAAATGCCGACCCAAAAGCCGCAAGGTTTCGGCCAGCTTCTCGAAGTCAACCTGCAGGCGGGAAAGCTCCGCCAGGATTTGCGCCGCCCGCGCTTCCACCTGCATGCCCTTTAGCCCCAGCACAATGGTCATGAGGTAAGCGTAAAAGGAGTTGGGGGAAACCGGGATGACCTTGCGCGCGGTAGCGTACGCCAGCACCGGCTCCTCCCCTTCCCCTTCGCCCCGCAACAGGATCTCGTAGTACACGTTTTCCGAAGGCACGAACATGAGCGCAAAGTCAAAGGTGCCTTCCGCCGGTCGGATGTATTTGCCGGCAATTTCGTCCACCCTGGCCTTGACCGTGCGCACAAACTCCCGCCGCGCCTGCCGCCGGGCCTGGTCGTCCTCCGCCCGCAGGAGCCTTTGGAACGCCTCCAGCGGGAACTTGGCATCCACCGGCACCAGATGGTCCCGCAGGCGGATCACCGCATCCACCACCTGTCCGTCCCGAAAGCGGTACTGGCTCTGCCAGAACTTTTCCGGCAGCACCTGGGCCAGAAAAGCCTCCAGCTGCATTTCTCCCAGCTGCCCCCGGAGCTTGGGGGCTTTAAGGATGTCCTGCAGCTCCTGGATTTCCTTGCCCAGGTTTTCCATGCGGACGGCCATTTCCGCCACCTGCCCCAGCTGCCCCCGCAGCTCGCCAAAGATGCGGGTGGCACCCTCAAACCTTTCTCCCAACTGCGCTTGGGCTTGCGTCAGCTGGTTGTTCACCGCGGCAATGAGCTCAGCGAGCTGCCGGGAAAGCGTTTGCCTGGCCGCCTCCAGCTCCTGCTGCTGGCTGGACTGCACCTTTTGCCCAAAATCCGCCAGCGCTTGATGGAAGCGCTCCACGGTCTGTCCCACTTGAGAAAGCGCGGCCGTCAAGGCGTTTTGCTGGGCCAAAGCCACCTCGGTGGTTACCCGCGCGAGCTGCTCCTCCAGCCGGCGCGTGGACCGGCTTTGCAGCAGCAACAGCACCAGCAAGACAAAAACCACCGCCACCACCGCCAGAAGCAACCACGAAAGCGAGCTCACAACGCCCCCCTTTCCTGCGCCGCCTCGCGCCCCACCCGCCGTGGGCGTGTGCCCGGCGGCAAACCCAAAAGCCTGAAAACCTCCTCCTCCGCCCAGGCGGCAAGCTCCCGCCGCTCGGGATGGGGTGGCCAGCGGGGCTCCCCCAGGCGGATAGCCACCACCACGTGCCGGCGGCTGCCCAGCCGAACCAGATGCTTGAGGAACGGTTCCCCCTGAAACCAGCCCACCAGGCTCCGGGTTTCTTCGTTTAAAGGCTCACCGTCCAGCTCCAGGTAACGGATGGCAGCCGGCACCACCGGCGCTTGGGCATCCACGGCGGCTTGAAAAACCCCGGTTCGGAAAGGCAAAAGCCCGCTGCCATCGGTGGAGGTCCCTTCGGGAAAGGCAATCACCGTGGCCCCTACCTTGAGCGCCTCCCGCACCTGCGCCACCCCCCGCACGCCCGCGCGCTTGTTGTCGCGGTTTAAAAAAATCGTGGCGCCGGAGGCGGCCAGCTGGCCAAAGAGCGGCCATCGGCGCATGTCGTGGCGAGCCACAAAAATGCAGGGGAAAAGCGAACCCAGGGAGACGACGTCCACGTAGCCCTGGTGGTTGGCCACCACCAGGGACCCGGGAGGCGGCAGCTGGCCTTCCACCGTTACCCTCACCCCCAAACAACGGGCCCCCAGCCGCGCCCATCGGCAAATGTAAGGGGCGGTTTTTTGCCACCGGCGGGGAAAGGGGGTGAGCACCGCATGCAAGCCGGAACCCACCACCAGCCACGAACCCACCGCAAACGTTTGCAAACGCCAGAAAGCCCGAAGCCGATTTTCCTCACTCACGGTGAGGTTGTACCACAAACGAAAGCTTGTGGACGCCTGGCCTGCTACCCCTTCACCACGCCGACGGGCCGCAACTTGGCCACGGCTTTGGCAATGCCGGCCTCCTCCACCGCTTCCACCACCAGGCTCACGTCCTTGTACGCCTCGGGCATCTCCTCGGCCAGCGTTTTGGGCGAGCGGGCCGCCACGATGACCCCCTGCTCCCCCATTTCCTTCACCAGGTTGCGGTGCCCGGCAGAGCGACGGGCAGCGGTGCGGGACAGCATGCGGCCGGCACCGTGAGCGGAGGAGCCCCAGCACTCGCTCATGGCCTTCTCCGTGCCCACCAGCACGTAGGAGGCCCGACCCATATCGCCGGGGATCAGCACCGGCTGGCCAATTTCCTGGTAAGGAGCGGGCGTTTCCGGGTGATGGGCGGGGAAAGCCCGGGTGGCCCCTTTGCGGTGGACGATAACCTTCTTTTTCTTGCCGTCCACCACGTGCTCTTCCACCTTGGCAATGTTGTGGGCCACGTCGTAAACCAGCCGGAAACCCGAGGACCTGCGATCCCCACCCAGAACCCGCACTAAAGCCCTTTCCACCAACGCCATGATCACCTGCCGGTTGGCCCAGGCGAAGTTGGCCGCGGCCCGCATGGCCCCCAGGTACCGCTCCCCTTCCGGGGAGTTCACGGGAACCGAAACCAGCTGCGGATCGGGCAAATCAATCCCGTACTTCTTGGCCGCTAGGCGCATGAGGTCCAAAAAGTCATCGCACACCTGGTACCCCAGGCCCCGGGAGCCGCAGTGGATCATGAAGGTGACAAGCCCGGGAGCCAGGCCAAAGGCTTTGGCCGCTTCTTCGTCGTAGACCTCCTCCACCACCTGGATTTCGCAAAAGTGGTTGCCGGAGCCCAGGGTCCCCACTTGCGGGGCTCCCCGCTCCCGGGCCCGGGCCGAAACGTACTGGGGCTTGGCTTCCGGCAGGGCGCCACCGGCTTCGGTGAAGGCCAGGTCTTCCTCCTGCCCAAAACCCCGCTCCACCGCCCAGCGGGCGCCCTTCACCATGACCTCGTCCAGGTCGCGATCGGAAAGCGTAAAGATGGCACCTTCGCTGCCCACACCGGCGGGCACATCCCGCTGGAGCTGATGCACCAGCTGCTTGAGCTTGGGCTCCAGCTCCTCCCGGCTGAGATCGGTACGGATCAGGCGCACCCCGCAGTTGATGTCGTACCCCACCCCGCCGGGAGAAATGACCCCGTCCTTGAGGTCAAAGGCCGCCACGCCGCCAATGGGGAAGCCATAGCCCTCGTGCACGTCGGGCATCACCAGGGAAGCCCGCACGATGCCAGGCAGGTGCGCCACGTTGCAGGCCTGCTGCACCGATTGATCCTTCTTGATGGCCTCCACCAGCTTCTCGGTGGCAAAGATGCGGGCCGGCACGCGCATGCCGCCCACAGGGGCCACCTCCCAAACTCCCGGCCTCACCCGCTTCAGCTCGCTCATGCTTCCAATATAAGGCCTGGGCCACGCCGTTGAGCAACGGGGCCTTTGCAGACCCCGCCCGGGCCGCTCCGCCTTGGGGGGATCAGGGCTTTCCGGCGGTTTCCTCCAGGAAAAGCTCCTCTTCCCGGAAAACCACCTTTTGCCCGGACCACAGAAACCACAGCTCAAAGCGGGGGGGATGCTCCAGCTCCAGCGCCTGGGCCACGGCTCGGGCATAAAGGGCGCCCTGGGACCGGTAAGCCCGGGCGCGAGCCATAAGCTCTTCGCCCTCCACCGCATCGGTCTTGAAATCCGCCACCACCACCTGCCCGTTGTCGCGGTACACAAGGTCAATGGCGCCGGTGTAAAAGCCTGCAACCTTCGTGCTGTCCCCGGCAAGCAGCACCGGCACCTCCCGTCCCAGAACCCGATCGCCCAGGGCGCAAAACTCCAAAAAGAGGGGAGACGCACGGAACCGCGTAAGCAAGGCTCTGGCCCGCTCCACGCCGGCGGTAACCTCTTGGGGATCGGCATCTACGGGGGCGTAGGTGGCAAGAAGCTGCAGTTGCCTTTCCAGCTCCTGGTCTTTGTCGCGGCCGAAATCCCACGCCTGCAGGACCCGGTGCACCACGGTGCCCGCCACCGTAGCCGCATTGTGCCCGGCCAAGGGCTTTTCTTCGCCGGCGGCCAAGAGCTCCCGTAGCTCTTCGTGAGCTTCCGCGGAAACCGCCTGGCCCAACGGCAGCTGCTGCCGCAGCTGCGCTTGCTGCTGCTCTTTTTCCAGCCGCATGACGTGTTGCTTGATTTCTTCCACCGGCAAAGCAGCAGCTAGCTTTTTTTGCGCCTTCACTTCGGGAAGCCGCACCGCCCCGGGGAAAACCCAAAGCGCCCCCCCGGCCTCCACCCGGTCGTTCCCGTCCAGCTTGGCCGCCAGGTTTTCCAAATCGGGGAGGTTTTCCCGGTGGCTCAAAAGGCTCACCAGTGCCTGGCTTGGCGGTTGCTCCGGCCAATGCCCGGAAACCACCAGGCGCTCTTTCGCACGCGTCAGGGCCACGTACAACAGGCGCACAGCTTCCGCCTGGGCCACCTGCTCCTGCCACGCCCAAAGGTGAACGATGTTGGGGGTGGCCAGCTTCCCCACCTTGAGCACCAGGTCGGCGCTGCTCTCGCCGCTTCCCAGCCACCACGCCCCGGCCACCGGACCGCGGTTGCCGCGGCTCCCCCGGGCCACATCGGCCAAAAACACAAATGGAAAATCCAGGCCCTTGGCTTGATGGATGGTGGTGACCAGCACCGCTTCGTCCGCTTCCGGAGGCCGGCTTCCCCCTTCCCTTTGCGCTTCCTCCACCGCCCGACGCAAGGCCTGCACCAGCTCCTTTGGGGTTGGGAAGGAAGGCAACCCGCTCAAGACGAAGCGGAAGAAGCGCTCGAGGTTGGCAACCCGCACCCGCCCGGGAAAGCGAGCGGCTTCCGTAGCCTCGGGCAAAAGCCAGGACTGCACCCGGGCCACAAAGACATCAGCCGGGTCGTGATGGAAGCTCTGGCGCAACACCCCAAGGCAAAGCAAAGCCCAAAGCGCCGATTGCTCCCAACCGCGGATGCGATCCCTTCCCGGCATGAGCGTTGAAAGCCCCTGCGCCACTTCCGCAATCATGCGCCGAAGCTGGGAAAGCCTTTCCCCATCCACCCCGAAAAGCTCCCGCACCAGCGGGAAAACCCCCCGTTTTTTCAGCTCCCACCACGCCGCGTCGGGAATCCCCGCCCAAGCTGAGCGCAAAAACCCCAAAAGGGCCAGCTCGTCTTCGGGATCGGCCACCGCTTGCAGCAGGCAAAAGGCGTCCAGAACCTCCCGGCGCTGGAAGTACGTGGGATCGTGGGTGGTAGCGTAGGGGATGCCGTGCTGGCGCATGGCTTCAAGGTAAACGTCGGCGTCGGAAAAGGCCCGCAGCAACACCGCCATGTGGCTGTAGGAAACACCGTAAAGCTCGTGGAGCTCAAAGATGTGGTGCGCCAGGGCGTTGGCCTCCAGCTCCCGAGAGTCCGCCATGCGCGTTTTCCGGTTGGCAATTCCACCGTCAAACTCCCAGCAAACCCAGTACTCCACCGGGCGGTGCTTTCCCTCCCCAAACCCCGTGTCCTCGGGGCGCGAGCGGAAGGGCACCAGCTCCTGAAAGGCCGGTTGCATGCCCGGCTCCTCCTGCATCACCGGCCTCACTGCCCGCTCCACCTCGTCGAGGATCACCGGCACCGAGCGGAAGTTCACCACCAGGGGGCAAACCTCGCCACCGGCTTTTTTCACCTTTTCCTTGAATCCGTCGTACACCGCCAAATCGGCGGAGCGCCACCCGTAAATGGACTGCTTGGGATCCCCCACCAGAAACAGCCCCGGCCTGGGGTCCTCGTCGGCCAGCGCCAAAAGGCTCACGAGCCTGCCCTGCCAGCGGTCGGTGTCCTGAAACTCGTCCACCAACAGCTGCTTGATCCTGGTCCTTTCCCTCCTGGCAATGTGGGGGTGCTCGGAAAGCAACCGCACCGAGCCGGTGAGCAGGTCCTGGTAGGTGACGAGGCCAGCCTCCCGCAGGCGCCTGTAAATTTCCGCCAGGAAAGATTCGCCCAGCAAGAGAAAGGCCCGCAGGGTTTGCGGCTCGCTCAAACGGGCGGCCTTCCACAAACCCACCAGCCACAGCGAAAGCATCTGCACGGCAGCTGCGTTTTCAGCCAGCACGCTCACTTCCGTTTGGGCAAACTTCCCCCGCCCCCAGTCGTTGAGCTTGGCAAGCACGCCCTTGGCCTCTAACTCGGCCACCACCTGCCGCAAGAACTCCTCGCTGGAGCCGGTGTGGCTGGCGCAAGTGCTTGCTAGCTCCCAAAGCTCCCCGGCTTTTTTGAGGCGCTTTTCCTGCGCTAAGGGTGCAATGGTTTGCGCCAGCTTGCCGAGCTTTTCCTTAAGCTCCCGGGTCAACCATTCCAGCTGCTCCTCCAGCGGAAACTTCCCCACCGCCTCGGGGCTCACCCCCTGTTGCACCGCAGCCACCAGCGCTTCGGTGAGCTCCTCGGGACCAATTTGCCGGAGGCCCAAAACCTGCCAGGGCGCCATCAGCGAAGAGTCGGGGTTGGCCAAGAAATCGGCAACCACGTCCTCCACCACCCGGGAAACCCCGAAGCCCTCGGCATCCACCTGAAAACCCGGTGCCAGCCCCGCTTCCAGCGGGTAGCGGGCCAAAAGCCGCAGGCCAAAGGCGTGGATGGTGCAGAGCACGTAGCGGTCCAGAACCGACAGAAGCGCCCGGCTGCGCTCCCGGCAAACCTCCGGTTCCGGCAGCTGGGCCAGCTCCAAACCGTGGGGGAGCTTGCCGGCCAAAACCGTGGCCAGGCCTTCCGCCAGCCGCGTGCCCATTTCCGCTGCGGGTTTCTCGGTGAAGGTAATAGCCACCACCCCCGAGGCCACTCGTCCCGCAATGTCTTGTGCTGATCCTCCGGCTTCAGCTTCCGCCTGCTCCCAGCCCGGACCTAAACTCCACGCCAGAATCCTGGCCACCAAAAGCGCCGTTTTCCCGGTGCCCGCGCCGGCTTCCACCAAAAGCGGGCGGGAAAACTCGGTCACCGCCAGGGTACGGGTTTTGGTGTCCTGTGCCCGGAGAGCCAGAAAGCGTTCCGTCTGCCCCACCGCTAGTTCTCCTTGGGAAGCCACCAGTGGCGCCAGGCCAGTTCCGCCGCCGGGCCACCGGTGGGAGCGGTTTCGCCCCAGCGCTTGAGCCGCCGCCGGGCCCCCGACTCCCCCCGGGAACAGGCCAGCCGCACCTGGCAGCGCTCGCAGGCGTCCGGCTCCTTCCCGGCCACCGGGTCAAAGAGCCGGGGGAAAAAGACCCCCCATCGGGCCCTGGTGAAAAACGCTTGAAACGTCGTCACAACAGCTTTGCGCAAAACGGGGGAATCCGTGATCGGAAACACGCGCCCCTTGTCCCAGTCGGGCTGCAGGAAAACGTAGCAGCCTATGCTCCCGGTGGCCGTAGCGTAAACGGCCCCCTGCAAAAGCTCCCCCCGCCGCACCCGGGCTGCCAAATCGGTCTTTTTTTCAACATACGGCTCGGGGCTTCCGGTTTTGAAGTCCAAAAGCACCGGCACTCCATCCTTCTGGACCGCAGCATCGAAGCGGAAGTGCCAATGTGGCGAGCCAGGCCCGGTTTCAATCCAACCGGAGCCCTCGCTGGCCACCACGTTCCCCAACTCCCCTTCCACGAGCAGGCGCCGGGCCACCGCCAGGAAGGGTTGGGCTGCCGCAAACAGGGCCAGCATCAAGCCCGGGTACACCACGCCCACCCGCCGGAGCCGGTCGTTGGTCACTTCTTTCAAAATGCCTATGAACTCCCGTTGGGACGGCCACTGCAAAGGTGACCCCTGGCCTGACTCCCCTTCCCCCTGCTGCCGCTTTTGCTCCTGGAGGTGGGCTTTGAGGATCACCTCCAGCACCCCGTGCACCACGTCCCCCAGCAGGCGAGGGGTCAGATCGGTGCCTTCGCTTTCGCCGGCGTAGAGGTTTTGCAACCTCAGGACCCGCTCCACAAAGGTCTTCCAGGGGCAGGCGGCGTAAGCTTCCATGCTGGTCACCGCCCAGAGGCTGGTGGTTTCCTCTACCCACGGGCTGGGCCCCAAAAAGCCCAGGTAAGGGGAGAGAGCGCGTTCCTTGGCTTCCCACGGGGGCGGGTCCCACTCCCTGAGCACGCGCTGCCGGGCCTCGGTGAGCTTCCCTGGGGAAAAAACCACGGTTTCGGCCACGGTGGCGCTTGCCTCTTCCAGCGCCAGCTGGAAAGCGGCTCGCCACGCCTTCGTATCTTCGTGCAGCCCGGCGTACACCGCCCATTCGCCAGCCGGCGCCGGTCGGAAGCTGTCTCCCCAAACCAGCGCCTGCCGCCCCGGGATCCTTTGCACAGAAAGCTCCGGGTACGCCACCACCAGCTCGTCCACAAACGGCGAGCGGGCCAAAGGCCTTCCGTCGGGATCGTGAGCCGGCCACGAAAGCCACACCGAAGGGGCCGAGGCTAAAAACAGCCCAAAGAGGTACCGCTCCTCGCTTGCCCCCCGCTCGGCCAGGGGGATATCGGGCAGGAGCACCGCAAGCTTTTGCCGCACGTGGTCCGGGAGCAGGGGGTCTTCCCTGGGCACCCGGGGGAAGATGTCCCTCTGCAAGCCCACCAGGTAAAGCCTTTCGAACGCGCGAAAGCGGGCTTCCATGGCGGAAAGCACCGCCACCCCACCGCCGTTGCCCCCCAGGGGCAGCGAAAGCCGCTGGCGCAGCTCCTCGCCCAGCAGGAAACACAGCTCCTGCCGGGAAAGGCAAAGACGGCCCACGCTCTCGCTCACCGCCGGGAGAGCATCCGCTAAAACCCCTGCAGCTTCCCCGCCGGGATCGCAAAGCGCTGCCAGCGCCCGCAGCTTTTCACCAAACTCCGCAGCGCTCGGGGCGTCCCCAAGGGAAACCAAAGCCGTCTGCAGTTGAGAAAGCCAATCGCGTGCCTCTGAAGCGGGCCACTCACCGAAAAGCGCCGCGTTTGCCTGCTCCTGCAAAAGCCCAGGGGCCCTTTCCAGAAGCTGGCCCACCGTGCGGGCCCCCACCGCCCCCGAAAGCCGCAAAAGCGCGGAAGCCAAAGCCCGAGTTTTGCCGTCGCCCCGGGGAATCGCTGAAAGAAGCCTGGAAACCGGGGCCTCCAGACCTTCCGCTGCCAGGCCCACCAGCGCCCGCATGCGGGCCAAAAGCGGCGGCGGTGCAGGTGCCGGCTGGTACGCCGAAAACGGCACCCCCAAAGCCGAAAAGCACTTCCGGACGGCCAAAGCGTAAGGCTCGAGGCTGCGCGCCACCACACCAATGCGCTCCGGCTTAACCCCTGCCGCTATTTGCTTCTTAATGTCCTCGGCTACCCAGCGAATTTCCGCTTCCAGCTCCGGCGCCTCCCACAGGAAAAGCTGGGAAGCGAGAAAAAGTCCTTTGCTGCCCTTGCTTTCCACCCCCGGCACCCGACGAAGCAGACGGCTCAAAAACGCCTCTCCGGCTCCCCGCTGGCGGTCAATGGGGTCGGGGGGCTGCACCAAGACCAGCTCCCCGTCACTGGCGGCCAGCAGCGCCTCCAGGAAATCGGCGGCCACGCCGGTAACGTCCGCAAACCCATAGACCAGCAGGGGGCGAGCCGGCCACGGAGAAGCCCCTCGGGTCTTGAGGAGGTGTGTGGCCAAGCTCAAAGCGTCGTTGCGGCGAAACACGCCGTTGGTGCGGAGGGCCCCATCCACCGCGGCCGCCACCTGTAAAAGCGCCGTGGCCCGCTCCCCCAAAGCGTCCTTGACTTCCGCATCAATGAGCTCGCAGGCTGCTTCCAGATGGTCAGGGGAAAACCCCGCGTCCAAAAGGTCGCGAACGGTAGCCACCAGCGGCTGAACCCGCTCCACAGGCGAAAGCAGCTGCAAGAAGCCGTACCGCTCCTGAAACGCCTGCGCCACCCGGCTCACCACCACCGGAAAAAGCGGCTCCCCCGACCGAAACGCAAAACCTGCTTGCTGGAGGACGCTGTACGCCACCCCCTGCAGGGTCCGCACCTCCACGCCCAGCCAGGCAGTTCGCCGCTGAAGCAGCGCTTGCACCAGCCCCTCCCGCACGCTCCGGGAAGGCACCACCACCAGAGCTTGCGAGCCGGGAAGAGTGCCGCCGGCCCAAGTACTTTGAAGTTTGGAGGCAATGTAGTCCTCAGCTTCCAGCGGCGAGGGGAGGCAAACGCAGCGGGGACCCGGCATGGCCCCCATCTTAGCCGAGGCTTAACGACAGCTGCTTGCGTGGGTGCAGTTGGCTGGTGCCGGAGGTGGGAGTCGAACCCACACGCCCTTGCGGACACGGGATTTTGAGTCCCGCGCGTCTGCCATTCCGCCACTCCGGCGCGCTGCGCATTATTCCCCGGTCTTTTTGAACTGTCAACGTTGGCCTGCCGAGGAAAGCTCCCTTCGCTGGCGTGCTAGCATTCCTGGCCTTGGAGGACCTATGCAGTCTCTGGTTCCTGCCCACGGGGGCAAGCTCGTCAACCTGCTCGTGACTCCAGAGCGGGCGCAAGAACTCAAGGCAGCATCTCTAAACTTCCCGTCCTGGGACCTTACGCCCCGGCAGCTCTGCGACCTGGAGCTCCTCCTCAACGGCGGTTTTTCGCCCCTTCAAGGCTTCATGACCTCCGAGGAGTACGAAGCGGTGCTTCAAAGCATGCGCCTGCCTTCCGGGCTCCTCTGGCCCATTCCCATCGTGCTTGACGTCTCGGAGGAGCTGGCCTCCCAGCTTGCGCCGGGGAAACCCTTGGCTTTGCGGGACCCCGAAGGCGTTTGTCTGGCCGTGCTCCACGTGCAGGACATCTGGCGGCCGGAAAAGCGCGAAGAAGCCCAGCGGGTTTACGGCACCGACTCCCAAGAACACCCCGGGGTCGCGGCGCTTTTCCACCACACCCATCCGGTGTACGTGGGCGGCCCGGTGGAGGGGCTGCAGCTCCCCACCCATTACGACTTTGTCGCCCTCCGCCATACCCCGTCCCAGCTCCGCAGCGAGTTTGCTCGCCTGGGCTGGAAGAGGATCGTGGCTTTTCAAACCCGCAACCCCATGCACCGCGCCCACGTGGAGCTCACCATTCAAGCCGCCAAGGAAACCGGGGCCTCGGTGCTGATCCATCCCGTAGTGGGAATGACCAAACCTGGGGACGTGGACCACTACACCCGGGTGCGGTGTTACCAGGCCCTGCTCCCCCATTACCCTCCCGGCATGGCTACCCTCTCGCTTTTGCCTTTGGCCATGCGCATGGCAGGTCCCAGGGAAGCCCTTTGGCACGCCATTATCCGCAAGAACTACGGCTGCTCCCACTTCATCGTCGGGCGCGATCACGCCGGCCCCGGCGCGGATTCCCAGGGAGTGCCGTTTTACGACCCCTACGCGGCCCAGGAGCTGGTCAAGAAACACGAAGAAGAGCTGGGCATCCGTTTGGTGCCTTTCAAGAACATGGTCTTTGTGGAAGAGCTAGCCAGTTACGTGGAGGAAGACAAGGTTCCACCGAAAAGCACGGTACGAAGCCTTTCCGGCACGCAGCTGCGGCAACTCCTTAACCAAGGAAAGCCCATCCCCTCGTGGTTCACGTACCCAGAGGTGGAAGCAGAGCTTCGCCGGACGTACCCGCCTCGCGCTAAACAGGGCTTCACGGTGTTCTTTACCGGGCTTTCAGGCTCGGGGAAGTCAACGCTGGCACGGGTCCTTCAGGTTAAGCTTTTGGAAATTGGCGGTCGCTCCGTCACCCTTTTGGACGGGGACTTGGTTCGCAAACATCTCTCCTCCGAGTTGGGGTTTTCCAAGAAAGACCGGGACATCAACATTCGCCGCATTGGCTTTGTGGCCAGCGAAATCACCAAGGCTGGTGGCATCGCCCTGTGTGCCCCCATCGCCCCTTACGACAGCGTCCGCAAGGAGATCCGGCGGGAAATCAGCCGCCACGGGGGGTTTGTGCTGGTCTACGTCAGCACCCCCATCGAGGTGTGCGAAGCCCGGGATCGCAAAGGCCTTTACGCCAAGGCGCGAGCCGGCCTCATCCCCGAGTTCACCGGGATTTCCGACCCCTACGAGCCCCCCGACGACGCCGAGCTCGTCCTCAACACGGCCGACATGACCCCCGAAGAAGCCGTCCACGAAATCCTGCTTTACCTCGAGCGGGAGGGGTTCATTTCCGCGCCAGGGTTTTGAGCCCTTGACAAACCTACAACCTACGGTGCATATTTGTAGCAACCTCGGCGTGGTGGGTGTGTAGCGGGACCGAGGCCAAAACGGAAGAACTGCTTCAAAGACTACGGCTTTGGAGCACGGTTCTGAAGGGTTTTGGCTCACGGGACGGCAGGGACCCTAAAAGGCCTTGACCGTATAGTAGAAGGTGGGATAATGGCTGCAAATACAATGGGTCGTGCGCCGCCTCGCTACTGGAAATGCCTAGCTTCATTTTGCCCAATTTCGGACTCGTCTGTGGAGTGAGAAAAGGTGAGGAGGTAAGGCATGAAAAAAACAGCGGTTTCAGTCCTAGTTCTTGGGCTCCTTGTAGCTTGGGCATTGCCTGCAATGGCAGCCGAAACCGAGCCCTTGAAGCCCCAGGTTTTCTATCCAGCCAAATTCGATGTCTCTAAACCATTGCGGGACGTGAAGGTGGGCAAGCCGGTGGAAATGGGTAAGCCCCGGGAAATCGTTAACCGAACGATCCCCAAGGTGCAGCCCGGTGCTGGGGGCAAGTACGACACCCTGCAAAACTTCCCCGGGCGCATGAGCACCCCAAGCCCGCTATTAACCTTCCAAGGCTTGGACAGCGACGACAACCAGTCCGTCCTGGGCTTCCGAGTAATGCCCCCGGACACCCAAGGGGATGTGGGTCCCAACCATTACTTCGAATGGGTCAACTTGGTTTTTAAGATTTACGACAAGTCCACGGGTGCCGGGGTTGTGGGACCCCTTCCCGGCAATGCTTTTTGGACCGGCTTTGGGGGACTTTGCGAAAGCCACAACGATGGGGACCCGATTACCCTATACGACCACCTAGCCGACCGCTGGTTGGTCCTACAGTTCGTATATAACGGAAGTGGGCCACACTCCCTGTGTTTTGCGCTTTCCCAGACCAACGACCCGACTGGTTCGTATTACCGCTGGCAATACGTAGTGCCCAACAACAAGTTCCCCGACTACCCCAAGGCCGGGGTTTGGCATGACGCCTACTACGTGGGCTTTAATCAGTTTACGAGCGTGTGGGCCGGTGCCGGCGCGTTGGGGCTGGAAAAGGCCAAGATGTTGATCGGGGATCCAAGCCCGGCCATGATCTACTTCGACCTTTACCCGGTGAACCCGAATTTCGGCAACATGTTCCCCGCTCACCTGGAAGGGCCAATTTCCGGCACCCCGCCAGGAATCTTCATGGAGTGGGATGAGTCATCCTGGCTCGGGGATCCGCAGGATGCGTTGCGGATTTGGTACTTCGTCCCCGACTGGACTACTCCTTCCAACTCCACCTTTGGGGTTAGCGGCAACCCCAACGAGATCGTGTACACCGCCAACATTGACTCCAACATGTGCGGTTACAGCCGCAACTGCATTCCCCAGCAGGGGACTACGCAAAAGGTAGACGCCCTTTCCGATCGTCTCATGTACCGTATTCAGTACCGTGACTTTGGCACGTACCAGGTGATGATCACGGCGCAAACCGTGGACGCTGACGGAACCGATCACGCTGGCGTTCACTGGCGGGAGCTCCGCAACACCGGCAGCGGCTGGTTCGTGTACCAGGAAGGCACCTACGCCCCAGACGCCAACCACCGATGGATGCCGTCGGCGGCCATGGACAACTCTGGCAACATTTGCGTGGCCTACTCTATCTCTTCCAGCAGCATGTACCCCTCAGCGGCCTACGCCTGCCGCGACGCGAGTGATCCCCTGGGTACGCTCGGTGGTGAGGTGATCTACAAGGTCGGAACCGGCTATCAAAGCGGCGGCAACCGGTGGGGGGACTACTCCGCCATTAGCCTGGATCCCATTGATCAGTGCACCTTCTGGACTGTCCAGGAGTACGGCCGCGCTTCCGGAAGCTTCCTCTGGTCGACCTACGTCGCCAGCTTCAAGATGCCTTCCTGCGTGGCCGGACCTTCGGGCGTCGTGCACGGTACCGTTACCAACTCAATCACGTCCAACCCCATTCAAAATGCTTTGGTAACCGCTGTAGGCACAAGCACCTACTCCACAAGTACAAACAGCTCAGGCCAGTATTCTCTAACCCTGCCGCCGGATACCTACGACATTACCTTCTCCGCTTTTGGGTATAGCCCCTACACTCAAACCGGAGTCGTCGTTAACAATGGCGATGACATCACTTTGGATGTCCAGCTCACCCCCACCGCTACCGCCGACCTGGATGGCTTTGTCACCGGCCAGGCCCACGGGTGGCCGTTGTACGCCAAGGTGGTCGTGAAGTTCTCGGGTAGCCCCGTGGCGGAAACGTTCACCAACCCCTTCAACGGTTACTACGAGTTCACCGGGCTGCCGGCCTTGGTTAACTACACCATTGAGGTGACCTCCCAGATCCCCGGCTACCTGCCGGCCTCCCGAGCCATTACCTTGAGCGCTTCCGGGCAGACCGAAAACTTCGCCCTGGTGGACGACGGCCAGGCCGACTGGATTTCCTGCGTATTGCAGGGTGGTCTCAATGAGGCCTTTGAAGGCTCGTTCCCACCCCCCGGTTGGAAGGTTGAGGTTTACAACTCCAACACCAGCAACAACTGGCGGCGCAACGACCAGTGGGGTCGCAGCAACATCGTGCCCGGCGGCTCGGGCTACGCCGCAGGTGCCGACTCCGATATGGCCGGTTCCGGTTCGGGTAACTTCGACACTGCCCTTGTTACGCCTTGGATCCAAATGCCGGCTACACCTCGTGAGCTGGCGTTTAACCACTACTTCAACGCCTACTACACTAGCGACCGGGCGTACGTGGATATTTGCGTTTCGCCCTGCTCCAGCTGGACGAACCTCTTGACGTTCACCGCCGACAACAACCTTGCTCAAACCGTAAGCCTCTCTGCCTATGCTAACCAGCTGGTGAAGATCCGTTTCCGCTACGTCTCGGGGAGCTGGGCGTATTACTGGTATATCGACAACGTGCGCACCCAAACACCAGCTGTTCCTCCGCCACCGCCTACCTCCCAGTGGGTAGAGAACTTTGACGGCGCGACGCCGCCTGCCTTGCCCACCGGCTGGGCCCAGGTGGACGTGAGCGGGACCGCCGGCAACTGGGCCACTGCTACGGCGACGGTACATCCATCCGGTCAACCACCCTACTCCGCACCGAACCTCGCGTACTTCAACTCGTGGACTGCGGCGAGCGGCAACTCTACCCGCCTGTACAAGACCACCACGGACACCATCCCCGGCGGTCAAACCGGCTTCGTGGGCTTCTGGATGTACCACGATACCGGCTACTCCAGCGCCCAGGATCGGGTGCAGGTCCAGTACTCCACCGACGGCACCACCTGGACCAACGCCGGAACGCCCATTTACCGCTATGACGGTTCCACCGGATGGAAGTACCACCTGGTGGAGCTCACCGGCGTTACCGGAAGCATCTATGTCGGGCTCCTGGGCATCAGTGGGTACGGTAACGACGTGCACGTGGACAACGTGGAATTCCTGCTCGGCACAGGCGGCACACCGGCCATTCCCGACAACCCAACGTATTCCTGTTCGCCAATTCCTGGTACCCTCGTGGAGGGCTTCGTCACCGACCAGAATACCGGCCTGCCGGTGAACGGTGCCACCATCACCAACAACGAAACCGGACGCAGCGCCACCAGCTTTGCCACACCCGCCGATGCCAATCTGGCGGACGGCTTCTACTGGTTGTTCGTGCCGCAAGCCGGTTACGGTCCGGCCACCCGCACCTTCACCGCTACCAAGACCGGCTATGGCGCCGCTAATGCCAGCGCGATCCTGACGCCCAACACTACCTACCAGATTGATTTTGCTCTCCCGGCCGGGTATTTGGTGGTGACACCAACCGCCTTGTTCTCTCGCCTCTACACCGGCCAGGACGAGCACCAATCCCTGACCCTGGACAACCTGGGCGGCATGCCGGTCAACTACCAGCTGTTCGTGATCCCACAGACCACGTCGTGGCCGCACCTTTCGCCGGTGCAACAAGGGCAAGCCCCCAGCGGACCGTCTTCAGTTGGCCGAGCACCAGCGGTGAATCCGCCCAATTACGGTAAGATCATCAAGCCCTACCTCACCAGCGTGCCGGCTTACGCCGTTGACGTTTACCCCAACCAGCAACTTAAGTACTGGCCCGATATTACCGTACCCGGCACCGCCACCAACGTGGCGCCCGATCCCAATGCGGACTTTGGCGGCGACTTCATCCTTGGTGACTTCAGCAAGCTTTACGTGCTGGACTACAACGCCAACCAGTTCGCCTACATTGACACCGCTACCGGGGCCCGGACCATCGTGGGTTCCGCCGTTCCTTCGGGTGGCCACGTATGGACCGGTATGAGTGCTTCCATCACGGGAACCGTGTACGCGTCTGCTACCAACTGTTCCAGCTCCACGCTCTACACCATTGACAAGAACACCGGCACACCAACGCTCATCGGTACCATTACCAATGCGCCGTGCGTTATCAACCTGGCCATGGATCCGGCCGGTCAGTGGCTGTACGCCGTGGACATCGTCAACGACAACCTGGTGAGGATTGATCCCGCTACCGGTGCTGGCACCATCGTCGGGCCCGTGGGAATCAATGCCAACTACGCCCAGGGCATGGACTTCGACGATGTCAGCGGTACGCTCTACTGGGCTTCCTACAGCGCTTCCGGTGAGCTGCGCGTCATTGACACGACAACCGGCGCTTCCACGCTGGTAGGTGCGTTCCCGGGTGGTGCGGAAATCGATTCGCTGGCCATCAAGAGCTTTGCCGGCGGTGTTTGCTGGCTGACCCTCACCCCCGATTCCGGTACGGTTCCCGCCAGCTCCTCAGTGACCGTGGATGCCCACTTCCAAGCTTCGAGCACCTGCCCACCCATTTACGGCAGCCAGCGCGCCACGATCAACGTCGTGCACAACACCGCCTACCCGGTCACTAACCCCTCGGTCTGCTTCTACCGCGCGTTCAATGACGTCCCGCAAGGCCACCCGTTCGACAAATACATTCACGCACTGGGCGGCGCTATGATTACCCAGGGTGGCGGTGGCAGCTTCGATCCGGCTAGCAACATTACCCGGTCTGTGATGGCTCGCTGGTTGCTCCTGGCGCGGTACGGTAACACTTATTCGCCTCCGCCGTGCATCGTTAGCCCCTTCACCGATGTGGATTGCGAAAGCACGCCCAACGCTGACTGGATCGTGGACCTGTACAATAAAGGCATCACTGGCGGTTGCGGTGGCGGTAAGTTCTGTCCAAATGACCCCGTGAAGCGTCAGCAAATGGCTGTGTTCCTTCTCAAGGCCAAAGCTCCCAACCCAACCACCTATACACCACCTTCCTGCACTGGTATCTTTAGCGACGTCCCGTGCCCGAGCTCCTTTGCTGACTGGATTGAAGAGCTTTACAACCAAGGGGTCACGGCCGGTTGCGGCGGTGGGAACTTCTGTCCGCAAGCATTCGTCCCGCGCGGACAAATGGCCGTGTTTGTGGTCAGGAACTGGACCATCCCAACCTGCCCATAAACACCTCTGGCGTAGCCTTCAAGCCGGGCCTTCGGGCCCGGCTTTTTTTTTTCCCGTACCTCCGGTACAGACCTCCACCGTTCTGAGCATTAAGTTGCTCGATCCGCGCTTCGCCCACCAAATCCAAGCAGCCACTTCCCGTGTTTGACACTCCTTCCCTGACGCCAGTAGAATTCGATACGACCAAACCCGACGGGTGGCGAGAGACAGAGGCTCCCGCCGGTAAGCTTGGAGGCACACATGCGCAAAATTTGGCTACTCATCCTTTCCTGTGGCATAGCTGGGGCTACTGGCGGCCCCACGGCTCCTCAAGGGGGTCCTCCTTACTCGACGCCCTCCCTCAATTTAGCCCGCGCCCAAGGTCAGCTCATCAAGGTTCGGGGGGAAGTGGACGCCCTCGAGCGAGAAGTCCATCTCCTTGGTAATCGACAGGATTTCTTACCGCTCTGGCAGTCAAGAATCGCTAGCAAGAAGGAACAACTCAAGGCTTTTATTAGGGACGTCCGCGGTAACACCTACCAGGACCTTCGTGGCTTCATTCAAGAAGTCCAGGTCATCCATGGCCGGCTTGACGCTTTGGAGAAGGCACTGACGCATTCTGAAAATAAAGCCAGGTTGGTAGCGCACGCAACACAGGCGCAAACGGGATCGGGCGTGATCTCAGGATTAGTCACAGATGCTGCAACCGGAGTTCCTCTTGCCTCTGTCTCAGTCCACGTGCTGACTCAAAGCGGGTTAGAGGTCGCCGTGGCTACCACAAGCGGTTCAGGATTGTACACGGTTTCGGGCTTGGCCCAAGGCTTTTATTACGTTTATGCCAGCGCGGGAGGTAATTACATCGAAGAGCTGTACTACAATCAATGGTGCACTTATTCCTGTGCCAGTTCTTTCTATTACGGAACCCCGGTTTATGTGGCCGATGGCCAGACGACCGGAAACATTAACTTCTCGTTGGAGCAATACGCCACGATTTCTGGGAATGTGATAGACCAGGTCTCCGGTGCCCCTATTTCCGGAGCATACGTAAACTTGTACAACGCCACGAACAACTTTTTTGTGAACGCCACCACTACCGCTGCGAATGGAAGCTATCTCTTCACCCACGTTTTACCCGGTACCTACTACGTTTACGCAGCCTCCAACAATCATGTTGACGAGCTTTACAACAACCTCCCCTGCGAGGACAGCTCATGCGACTTCTCACTTGGGAATGCTGTCACGCTGGCGTCGGGCAGTACCATCAACGATATTAACTTCTCGCTTCAGCCCTCAGGAAAAATTTCGGGCAGCCTCACGGACCAGCCGACTGGTGATCCCATTGACGGCTTGGTTTTGCTTTACGACGTGACGGGAAGCTATTACGGTTCTACCTATTCCATCAGCGGGTCTTATTTGTTCACTGACGTGCCCCCTGGAACCTATTTTGCTAAGGCATCAGCCTTTGACCATGTCGAGGTGCTTTACGACGGCATCAACTGCGTTACCAGCTGCAATCCCCTCGCGGGTACTCCTATTACGGTCAGCGGGGGTTCTGAGACAACGGGGATTAATTTTAGCCTCCCCCGCTTGGGTGTCATCACCGGATCCGTTACCGACGCTTCTACCGCTTTTCCAGTAGAAAACGCCTGGGTTTTCGTGTGGTCGGGGGACATCCTCGCCGGTACCGGAATCAGCAGCACTACTGGCTCCTATTCCGTGGGCGGACTTCCATCCGGTTCCTATTTCGTTTCAGTCTCGCATACCCAGTACATCGATGAGCTGTACAACGATCTCCCGTGCCAGCCTATGTGCGATCCCATCACCGGAACGCCGGTAAGCGTCTCCATTAACACCGTAACGTCTGGAATCAATTTCGCCCTCACCCTCGGAGGGGCGCTTAGTGGAACCGTCGTAGCTGCGGATTCCGGCGCACCCGTTACAACAGCGTCGGTAAGGATTTACGACCAAACTGGCCAGATAGTAACCACGGCTTTTACGTCTTTCGACGGTACGTACCAAGCGTTCGATCTCCTCGGGGGCACCTATTTTGCCTGGGTCATCGATGGCTCATATTTGCCCGAGTACATGGGGCAGCTATACTCAGGAGTCCCATGCGACCCCAGCTGTGACGTAACAGCCGGCACCCCCATTTCCGTGGTCCTTTCGCAAAACACCACGGGCATCAACTTTGCTCTGGACCGTCTCGGGATTATTACCGGAAGGGTAGCAGGCGCCAGCCCCAACCAGGGCCTCGACGCCTTCGTCACGGTCTATGATAGCGCCGGTTCCCCCGTCCGTTGCGATTTCACGGGTTCCAACGGTGTATACGTGATTCGTGGCCTGTGGCCGGGCAACTACTTTGTGCGGGCCCAGAGTTTCGGCTATGTTCCCCAACTTTACGCTGCCATCGATTGCCCGGACCCCTGTGACGTGACCAGCGGAACCCCAGTGGCGACTGCTCTAAATAGCACCACAGGAGGGATCAATTTTGCCTTGACAAAGCTTGGAGGTATTTCTGGGTCAGTCACGGAGCTGGCTACAGGGAGTCCTGTTCCTTACGCTGAGGTTCAAATTTTCGATGCTGCCGGAAATTACGTTTCCGCCACCTTCACCGATCTTGCCGGGAACTTTTCCGTGATTGGTCTCTGGCCCGGTAACTACTTTGCTGTGGCCCGCAGCTTTGGAAACTTCGTGGACGAGTTGTATTCCAATCGCGATTGTGAGGTCTCCTGTGATGTGACTCTTGGTACCGCCATCTCCGTGGCGTTGGAAACCGTAACCTCAGGAATCAACTTCGTGCTGCGTGCGCCTTACTTTGCTGACGTACCCATCGGCCATTGGGCTCGCAAATGGATCGAAGCTGCTTACGTTGAGCAAATAACCAGCGGCTGTGGTACCAGTCCACTGGTTTTCTGCCCCAACACCCAAATCTCCCGGTGGCAGGGGGCTGTTTGGTTGGCCAAAGCGCGAAGTGGTGGCGTCGTGCCTGTTGCCGGCACGGTGCCGGGAATGGGAGCGTACAACTGCGTCGCCGGTGGAACGAGCGTTTTCTCCGACATCCAGCCTACAGATGCGAGCTGCCGTTTTGTCCACTACTTGGCCGCCGAAGGCATCACGAGGGGATGTGGAGGAGGAAGGTTTTGCCCAGCTAGCCTGCTTAACCGCTGGCAATTTGCAGTGCTTACAGCAAACTCGGTAGCCTCGTCGCCAATCCCCGACAGCGGAACGGTTCCAGGCTTTGGCAGCTATAACTGTACTCCCGGAGGCACTTCGGTCTTTCTCGACATACCACCTGAAGACCCTGGATGCAAACACATTCACTTCTTGGCCGCGCAAGGCGTCACCAGTGGATGCGGAAACGGCAATTTCTGCCCGGCGTCTCCGCTGACCCGAGCGCAGGGCGCCGTCTTCACCTCTAAGGCTTTTGGCTTTTTCCGCTACCGGCCCTAGGAAGGGCAAAGCCTAAAATCAAGTAAGCCCGGGTATCCCCCCGGGCTTTTTCTTTCACCATGGCCCCCCTCCTTCAAACCAAAAGAGGTTGCTCGTCACTGGTTTACTCCCGCAAAAAAGCTCGTTCGCACGGCTTTTCCTCCCTGACAAAGGGTACACGCAGCAAATCTGCTTTTGACGTTCGTCCCTTCCCAGAGCTTCACGGTATGATTTATAGGGTGGGTTCTAGAGCTATGACTGAGCCACTAACGTTCCGAACATTCGGGGAACAGGACGCAGACAAGCTGAGGGTCGTGATCTTTGCAAATCTTGGGCGTCTGCCGTTTCGAAACAACCTCGTTGGTCCGGTGAAGGCTTTTTCTAGGCACGCAACCACGCTCGTTATTGATCCGCTTGATTACCCCGGAGTCAAACCCACCGGTGGACTTGCCCCCCTCCCAGTGCCCCCGGAGGCCCTGGCAAAAGCCAGTACTTTCGGTCCTCATTGCGTCATTTGTCTTGGCGGTGGGCTTTTCGTTCCCGAGGAGGCAAAGACTCTGTTTTCAGGAAACGTGATTTTTGTGGGGATTGCATTGTCCGACCCCCAGGCTCTGGAGACATCCTTAAAAATTGCACCTCACTTTCAGCTTTTTTATACCCAGGACCCGCAAACCGTGAGCGAGTACCGGGCTAGCGGCATTTACGCACGACGATTGGACCTGGCGGTGGACCCTGGAGAGTTCCGTCCCCTTCCAGTGGAAAAACAGTGGGATGTGGTCTTCGTGGGTAAGTGGACGCCATACCGAAACAAGCTGCTAGCTTCACTGGCAGAGCAGCTAAAGGTAATGATCTTCACGCACGCGGGCGAAACACGCTGGGACACCCCTGCGGAACCACCACTCAACGATCCCGAATCCCTCTGTTACGCCTTTAACCGAGCGCGAGTAGCCCTGGACGTAGCTCTCGTCGAAGATGGAGATCCACGTTTTCAGGGGACGGTACGAATAACACCAAGAACCTTCATGGCCGCAGCATGTGCGGTACCAGTCCTTATCAACGCCGGTCCGAGCATTTCCGACTATTTTCGCCCCGGCTTGGAAATTGCAACATTCCAGAGCGTGGAGGAATCCACATCCGTGGCCCGCTGGCTTGCGACCGACACAAATGCCAACCAGTCAATGGGTACACTTGCTCGCCAACGCGTCCTTGAAGCCCACACCTGGGATCACCGAGCCCGCACCGTGCTCTCCCACGTCACTGCCCTCCTACGAGAATAGCCCGTTTGGCTACCCGGGAAACGCAAACCCACTCCACTTCCCCTTAACCTGGAAGCGGGCCAAGAGAACCTCACAAAGCCCAGCAGGCATGGAAAGCTTCTTGTTAAACCACCGGTGTCTCGAGCATTACCCCCTCGGCCTCGCAAAAGGTGGCCAGTTTTTCAGATTGCCTCAAAAGACGGGAAAGCTCCCCAAGGCGAACCTGCTTTTCTTCGTGGCTAAGCGACGAGGGCGGACCCTTTTTTCGGCTGTTTACCGCCGGCCACTGTGCGACAAACCGGATAGTCCGCCAGGTTCTTTTTGCTTGCAGGAAGGAAAACAGGCTTACCACCGACTGCCACCGCTGGTGGTGGCCCGTCAACGTGCGCGCCACCTCGAACACAAATACCTTCTCCGGCTGCTCACGCCGGAGTTTAACGACCGCCTCCAGCGAGCTCTCCAGGGTAGCCGTGAAACTCTCAGGGGTGTAATGCGTTCCCCACGCCAGAGATAGCAACGAGTCATAAACCGCCAACGGCGGCCGCCAGCAGTAAACCAACATAGGGGCACAGCTTCCAAGCAACCGCTCATAGTGGGCGTAGTCCAGCTCCGCAAGCGGGGTCTTCATGCCAATCCGGTCCAATCGGGCCTTCTTAAAGCGATGCCAGAGGTGGTCTCGGGAAGCCAAAACCCATGCCGTACTGATCAACTCCAGCGCTCGTGCGGTTCGCTGGCTGCTCAGACCTCTCCACGTTTCGTATGGTTCGCGATCAGCCTGAGCAAGCTCCTCCGCCAACTTGAAAAGAGCTGGGAAACGCTGGCTCGGGAACTCATCGAGGATGAGCACATTACTTGACGTGTTGATCAAATCGCGAGTCAAGCTGGTGCCCGAACGAGGAAGCCCGCATACTATCACCGGACTCGTAGTTAGGTACCGCGGAAGAGAGCCCTTCATGGCCTGCTATCCCATCGGTTCTAGTAAGAAAACAGGCCCAACCCAAAGGCTTTCGTGAGGAAAACCGCCATCTGGTCCCTTCGGGTGGAGCTGCCCGGGCAGAAATTGCCCCCGCCGCAACCCACGGAAATCTGATGGGCGGCCACATAGTGGATATGGGGGCAACGCGAGTCCAGGGGATCCACATCCAGGAAAACGCTCGTCCCACCCTCGCCACATTGGTAAGGACCCATGCCTGGCACAGTACCGCTTGGCGGAATATTGTTGCCCGCTAATGCCTTGGCAAGAAAAACAGCCATCTGCCCACGAGTAGTGCTGGCCTCGGGACAATAGTTGCCCGCCCCGCATCCCGCGGTAATCCCGTTGGCAGCAACGTAATGAATTGCCGGGCACCGGGGGTCGTTGGGAGCTACGTCGTTAAAGAGAGAAATACCTCCAGGCTGACAATCGTAGTCCCCTAACCCCGGAACCGTTCCCTGGGGGGGAATTACGCCCCCAGAAATCACGCGAGCCATAAAGACAGCCATCTGCCCCCTGGTCACTGTCGCCAGGGGACAGTAGGCTGCGGGGCCACAACCGGCCGTCACACCGTTGTGGTAGAGGGTTTCCACAAACTTGTACGCCCAATGGGAAGAAGGCACGTCACCGAAGGAGTTCCCAACGTGAACCGTCCAGTTTGCTGTGGTTCCCCAAGAAAGCTCCTCAGTGGCGCTCACATCCCAGTGGGCCTGGGGGCGGGAACCATTGTCCGCAACAAGGGCGAGGTAGCACCCGTTGCAAGATCCCTCCCCGCCAGGCGGAACCAGAGGGTAGTCAGCCGTGCTATCAAGAAGCTGATAAATGCCTCCCGCCGGTCCAGAAAAAGCGGTGACCGAACCGCTGTCACTCGTTGCCTGAGAAGATGGGTTGTACCACGCGGGTCTTATTTCCACCGTTTCTCCTGGCTCCCAGACTCCATTGCCCCCCGTGCCATCACCGATAACCAGCGACAACGGTGTGAGCGCCAGCACATCCTGCGTTAATTCGTAGTGATTGTTGGCCAACTCGGACTCCCCACCTCCACAACTTACATCAACTGCAAAGATGTAGGACCCGGGCTGGGTGGCTCGGACGTAAAAGGCGCGGTCCGCCGTAGCACCCGGCGCTAGATTTCCCAAACTACACGTAACCAACCCAGCGCTATGACTGCACGTTAGCGGCCCACTCACGTAAACCACACCTTGAGGCAACGCCATTTGCGCCTGCGCGGACGTAGCCAATGCAGTACCAATGTTGCGGGCTCCCATGGAAATTTGGAAGTTGCGCCCTACAAGGGTAGGAACGCCACCCGTCGTCAAACGCGCTTCGAGGTCAGGCGCTCCGGCGAAAACCGTCGTAGAAGCCGAAGCTGTGTTGTTGGCAGAATTGTAATCTGTGGTCGCAGAAGAGACTGTCACCGTTGTCACGATCGAACCTGCTGAATTGCTTGAAACATTCACCTGAATCTGGGAAACGCTCCCGGAAGGCAAGCTGCCCAAGTTACAGGTAAGCGTAAGGCCGCTTAGCGTACACGGCATGCTCGAGGACAAAAAATTAAGCGAAGGGTCGAAGGTGAAGGTCGCAACCGCCGAAGATGCAGCCAGCGGGCCTTGGTTGGCAATTTGAGCCGTGTAAGTGAAAGTCTGCAAAAGGTTCACGGGGTCCGGCGTATCGGTCAGACTTACCGCCAAATCCGCCTCGCTTACCGCCGCCAAGATGTCAAGACGCCCATACCCATATGTGTTGTTTGGGAACACGTTATCTGCAATACCTCCGCAAACTTGACCGGTAGGTACCACCGCATGCGAGGCAGTTTGCGCCAGGCGCGTCTCGATGCTGGTCACTTGCCCTTTTAGGTTAGGCACAGCTGAAAGGAGGAGGGCTACCCCCCCGGCCACGTGAGGACCGGCCATGCTTGTCCCGCTCAAGGTGCCGTAGCCACCACCCGGCAAACTGGAGCGGACAGAGACACCCGGGGCAGAAATATCGGGCTTCAGTCTCCCCGAGCCGTCAATCGTCACCGGCCCGCGACTCGAAAAGCTTGCAATGGTATCCGAGGAATTGGTGGCCCCCACCGAGAATGACCCGTCGTAAATAGCCGGTGGGTCCTCCACTGAAGAACACGAGGGACCAGAGTTTCCAGCAGAGACCACAACAACAATGCCCGCGTTTCGTACGTTTTCCACCACCGCCTGCAAAACCGTGGGATCCGTGCACCCCTCGCTGGGCGGACACCCCCAAGAATTGTTAATTACGTGGGGTGCTTTAGCAGGATCGGGATTTTGGCCGTTGAGATCAGTGGGCGCTATGAACCATTGAAAGCACTCAGCGTATGTGGCCGGAGTTCCCACCCCCTGGTCCATGTTTCGGCAGCCGATCCACTTGGCGTCCGGGGCCATACCGATCTGGTTCCCCGCCCCGTCGTCGCCCACCATTGTGCCCATGGTATGCGTGCCATGGCCGTTATCGTCGCATGGAAAGGGAGAATTGGCACCACAGACACCGCCGCCGCTGTGAATTGCATCATGCCAGTTATAGTTGTGGTCGGCACTAGCCCCATTCCAACCTCGGTATTTGCTTTTCAACGCTGGATGGGTCCAGGAGTAGCCTGTATCCTGCCCTGCGACCACAACCCCCTGTCCTTTGAAACCCAGTGCCCACACACTGGGTGCCCCTACTTTCGAAATGCCCCATTCGACGGCGTAAGGCGAACCAAGATCAGTGGACTCCACCTCCGGCATTTTCAAACGGACCCGAGGATTGGGCAGAACTTTCTCCACGTCGGGTAGCGCCGCCAACTCCTCGGCCAGGCGCATATCACCCCGGGCCCATATCATATTGACGATCCAAAAAGGCCTGTAGTCAGCCTGGTGACGTTCAAGTACTGCAACAACCGGTCCCTGGGTGGCCCCAGCCACACTACGAAGGGTCTCCATAACCCAGCGGCCCCGTTCTTCCTTAGATTGAATGCCGCGGGCAGGCCAGGTGTCCGCCTGCGCTCGCAAAACCACCAGCATCTCTGCTTCCCCCTCCGAAGCCAACTTACTGAGCAAAAGCGGGTCAATCTGCCCGCCGGCACCTTCCGCCGCCCAAACCAGCGCCAGTGCAAAGCCCATGTAGAGCTTCATCCGCGCCTCCTGCGTTAAAGTTTAACGCACAGCCAGACCACGCGTCTCGAGCGCTACCCTCCGGTGTCGGAAGTCCAGCAGCAGGCCAGCCGCGAGGAGGAGGCTCAAAGCGCAAGAAGTGAGCCTTTCGCGCGGCTCAGAAAGGGATTCATGCAGAACGCTTCGGCGGCTGTGTATGCTCCCGCGTGCCCTCGGAGACCATGTAGCCTCACGTAAAAATCTGCCCGACGTGGTGGTGGTAGCCTCATGAGAAATCTGCGCGAAATCATGATCGGCTCTCCCGCGTTTCGTCGGGGCTGTGGGCGGTGTGGAAATCGGCCGCGATTTCCAAGGGCTGCGGCCAAGCGGGGTTGGGGGATGGGAGGCCCGCGTGCCGCAGCCCGGCACCGTCCACAGCCGGTTTTTTGGCAACGGTGGGTGCAAGAGGCGTGGCAAGTTTCATGAGCTCGGACCGCAAGCGGTTGATTTTTCGTGCCAAGCTCGCCGGATTGAGGGTCAAGGCCCGTTGGCGGAGGGCGTTTTTGGTCTCCTCGCTCACCCAGGGCGAGCTGAGGACGCGTTGGAGCGGGGTTTGCGGGCGGTCGTAGTGTTTTCGCACCTTGGAACCTTGTCGGGTTTTGCGCACGAGCTTTTGTGAAGGCAGGAAGAAGTTCACGAACAAACTCACGGTGGCATCCAGTTCTTGCATGACCTTCCAGGCTCGGTCGGTGTCGAAGCGGGCGTAGCCCTTAAAGCGGCGAGCCACCGAGCCGTTTTTTTGCTCCACGAAGCAGTTGTCGTTTTTCTTGAACTCTCGGCTGCGGCTGAACTTAAGACCACGGTCGTGGCAGTACTGGACGAAGTGCTCGTTCATGAACTCCGCCCCGTTGTCGCTATGCACGGCCACCACCGCAAAGGGCAGCCGCGCGCAGGCGGTCTCGAAAGCAGCTAAGACATGAAAACGGGATTTGTTGCGAGTCGTGCCCAGCTCCGTCCAGCCGGTCGCGGGGTCCGTGAGGGTCAGGGTCCACAAGAAATCGCCCCGAGCCTGACCCCCATCATGCCCCACCAAGTCCATCTGCACATGCCCTGGCCTGGCTCGCTCAGCCTCGGCCCAGGTTTGCACCGGCACGAGGTGGCGGAACAGCTTGTCCGGTTTGGTCTTCGCCCGGCTTTTCAGGGCATAGCGCTTTTTTTCTTCCCGAAGCAGCCGATCCACCGTGGCCGGCGAGATGGCCAGCAGCTTGCCCTTGAGTTCGCCCCCGACCGCCAGTTCCCCATGCCGCTCCAACGCCTCTAAGACGTCCGGCAGCGCCGCGACCAACCGCCGACCGCAGGGATAGTCCAGCATCACCCACAGCTTGATGAGGCTCTTCACGACCTCCGCACCGTAGCGACGTGGACGGCACCGTTTGACCTTCTTACTCGCATCTCCGACCACCATCCAGCGCCGACCCAAAGGCACCTTCTTGCCGTGAGAGCGCAAAAGCCACGCCGCATATCGCCGGTTGTACCCGCTAGCGGCCACAAACTCATTCAAAATGACCCCACGCGCTTTCTTCGTGGCTTTCTGGTACCGCCCTGCAAAGGCCTTCACCAGCACCCTTCTCTCAGTCATGGTCAACCTCATTTCCGCTTCCCCCCTTGGGAAGCAATCTCGCACTCCTCCCCCTTTCGAGCAGATTCTTACGTGAGGCAACCACCCACCTTCGGGCAGTTTTTTGATGAGGCGATGCGGAGACTTGACAATGAGGTTAAGTTACCTTAAATTAATAGAAAACAGGGGTGAAGGGCGCGCAGAAAGGAGGCTCAATGAGCAAAACGAGCAATGTTCAGTAGCAGCTAGGTCCTAGACCAAAACTTATTAGAGGAGTTGATATTCAGAAAGGAGACTGATTCATGAAAACGTTAAACAGACCGCTTTACCTTCTGTGTGCAACCTTCTTCGCTTCCGGCGTGTTGGCTCAGGAGGCGAAGTTCCCCCTACGGCCCGAGCCACAAGCTTCCTCTGGTTGGGTAGTGGCGCTGCCGGAGGGCCCTAGCTACAACCCCCGAACCAACCCCAATCCCGCCTGGGGAACATCCTCGACCAGCATTAAGCAGGTCCATGCCTACCAATTCGTTCCTATTGATTCGAGTACTACATACAGCTATGATGGTAGCGTAACAATGCGCTATCGTACAGGCGGCCTCAACTGGTTCGATGCGAGTCTCTCTTTGCCCTCAGGCGTAAGCGTAATTGGCTTGGAAGTTGATGGCTGCGATAACGACGCTAGTGAGAATATTTACGCATTTCTAATTGTGGACACGACCTTTTATGGTGGTACCCTGACAAGTGGTACTCCGGGTTGTGGTTACTTCTATTACGATCTTACCGGTGCCAATATTGTAACCGACAACTACAATGACACCTACGCCCTCGAAGTCGCTCTTCCGTCGACCGGCTCGAATTTAAAGTTCCGGGCTGTGAACGTGTACTACCGACTCAACGTGAGTCCCGCACCAGCCACCGCAACGTTTGCCGACGTCCCCACTAGCCACCCCTTCTTCCAATACGTGGAAGCTTTAGCTGCATCCGGCATTACCGGCGGGTGCGGCGGTGGAAATTTCTGTCCCAACAACCCGGTAACCCGTGGTCAGATGGCGGTATTCCTATCCAAAGCGCTTGGGCTGCACTTTCCATATTAAGGCAGGAAACAACCTCTAACAACCTTAGGGCCAGCCGACTCCGGCTGGCTTTTTTTTTTTTAACAAAATAGGCTGGACGACGTCATCTGCTACTTCTGTGTCTCCCGTCACTCTCGCGAATTGACAAATCAACATTTCGGGCTTATACGGCTACTATGAGGCGCTGGTGGTTCGGTTTACTTCTTTTACTCCTGGCAGCCCCGATCCCGGCCACGACCGTAGCCCTGCCAGAGGATTTGGGAAAGCTAGCCCAAACTGCGGACCTCGTGGTGCTCGCGAAAGTCCACAAGGTCCAATTTGGCCCCGGAGCCACAACCGGGATCCAGCTTCTCACCGAAGTTACTCTAAAAGGCCAGGTAATGGGGATCCTGACGGTAGAACTCCCAGGAACTCAAGGGGACGGGGTCGCCATGGCCGTTGCCGGCTTTCCCAAGTTTTCCCCGGGTAAGACTTACCTCCTTTTCCTTCGCCCACTGAGGGCCGGGGTGTGGCAGCCCGCGACGGCTGCCCTTGGAGTTTTCGTCCTTGGAGCGGAGCGGGTCTTAGAGCCCGTGCCGGAAGCTCACGATCCCTTTGTACTCAAGGGCGATCCCACCACGTATACCCGAGCCTACTTCCAGGATAGGCTCTTAGAGGAATTGCGCAAGGCTATTTCCGGGCAGCCGTACGACCTCCATCTGGCCGTCGCTCCGGCTCGCCCTTCTCCTGCCCAACCCGCAAACTGCATGCGAATGACCCACAACGACGGCATCCCCATTCGTTGGTTCGGGTTTGAGGCGGCCTTTTCTATTGGTATTGCCGCCACCACGCCGGGTCAAACCGGCCTCCCGGATGGGGGCGCAGGCGCCGTAAGTAGCGGTACTAGTGCGTGGCGAAATTATTCCGCGGCCAAGCTCAACCTTAACTACAACGGGCTACAGCCACGGACCCTTGACTGTTCCCAGGGAAACCGTGCAGGTGAGGTGTGGTTCAACGACCCCTGCAACCAGATCGCCGATTTAAACTTTTGCACTGGAATACTCGCATTCGGTGGCTCCTACTACAGTCTGACCACGCAAACTTACGACGGACAAACGTGGCACCCCGGGTATCTTTCGGGCACATACGGCCCCTTTGTGGTGGTCAACAACGGGAGCGAGTGCATTGGTACCACGAACTTCTCTGAAATGATGACCCATGAGCTGGGGCACGCCCTGTTTTTTGGGCATCACACCGATCCCAACGCGGTGATGTATGCCTCCTGTTGTCGCGGGGGCGGTGCACAAATCTACACTACCGACAAGATTTGAGCGAGTGATCAGTACCATACTTTTCTGGACGTTCCCTATGCGTATTGGGCGTGGTCATTCGTCGAAGCTGTAGAAGACGCGGGGGTGGCCTCCGGATGCGGTAATGGAAACTTCTGCCCAGAAAATCCAGTTACTCGCGCTCAAATGGCTGTCTTTCTTCTTAAGGGCAAGTACGGTTCGAGTTACAGCCCGCCACCATGTGTGGGAGTTTTCGGGGACGTTCCCTGCCCAGGGCATTGGGCGGCAAATTGGATTGAAGCGTTAGCAGCGGAAGGCATCACAAGCGGGTGCGGAGGCGGAAACTATTGCCCGGAGACTTCCGTCACCCGCGCGCAAATGGCCGTGTTCCTCCTGAAGGCGAAGTACGGAAGTGCGTACGTTCCGGCCCCCTGCTCAGGGGTTTTCAGTGATGTTCCTTGTCCAAACTATTGGGCTGCCGACTGGATTGAAGCGCTTGCTGCCGAAGGTATCACCACTGGCTGTGGTGGTGCCAACTACTGCCCCACAAATCCCATAAAACGCTCGCAAATGGCGGTGTTTTTAAGCAAGACGTTTTCTTTACCTACCCCTTCATTCTGACCCGAAAACTCTTGGGTAACTTCCGCGCGTGGTCCAAGCTTCTGTTTTCTCATCGGCCTCATTACACTAGCTCCGACCTCCCCTTGCACCCAAAAGGGGTTTCATTCGCGGGCTTGGCCCAGGCTTTTTACCTCCTCCTTAGTGGCCCGTAGCCGCAAAAGCCAAATGACGTAGCTGCCGCCCAGGTAGCATTAGCGCTGGTATAATCCCTCACGCAATGGGTAGGGAACAAACCTTTCCACCTCGCGATGAAGGTCTCCAGACTACGAAAACCCGTACCCTCACTAGCCGCCCCCACGTGGTCATTTGCGGCTACTACGGTTTCGGTAACCTGGGTGACGAGCTCATCTTGGAAGCCATCCTGGAGCAGTTCCGAAGCACTGATGTGAGATTCACCGTGATCTCTGGGAACCTCGAGGAAACTATCCACCGACACCGCGTTTCCGCCGTGCCCTTTTCGGATGTGGAAGCCATAGCGACTGCTCTTCGGGAAGCCGACTTGGTGGTCATCGGCGGTGGAGGGTTGTTTCAGGAACACTGGGGTACGGATCTTGCGACTTTGTTCGGTCCAAACCACGCTAACCTCACGTACTATCCAGCTATGGCCGTGCTGGCGACAAGCCAGGGTGTACCGGTGGCGATTCATAGCGTGGGTGTTGGCCCATTGGTTTCCGCAAACGGTAAGCAACTGGTCCGAGCAGCGGTAGAAGCAGCGGGCATTGTCAGTGTGCGTGACCCCAAGTCACGCGAAATCCTGGAAGAATTAGGGTGTGATGCCCAGCGCATTGTTGTGAGTGCCGATCCGGTTTTTGCCCTCGAGCCAAAACTAACCGCCGGGGAAAAGCCCCCTCGCAAACGCCCTTTGCTCGGAATCAACTTACGCCCTTGGTCCGTTGGCACCTCCCAGTTCGCATGGGAGCATGAGGTTTTTGAGGCGCTACTTCGCCTTGGCCAGCGCTTTGATTGCGAATTTCTCCTCTTGCCATTTCATCGTTCCTCTCGAGCAGGCGAAAGCGATGAGTCCGTACTCGCCCGCTTTCAGAACCAGGCACAGCAACGCGGTCTTTCGGCCTCGTGGGCGACGGCAACCGATGGGCCCTCGATGATGCAGGCGATCGCTTCGTGCGATGCGCTCCTGGTAATGCGGTATCACGCTGTTGCCCTGGCCGCCATGGCCGGTAAGTCCTTATTAGCGATTGCCTATGACCCCAAGGTTGCTCACCTCACGGCCCAGCTTGATATCCCAACTTCTTGCGTTCCTCTTTCAGACCTATCTGCAACCGGGTTGTTCAACGCTATTTGCGAAATGCTCCGCAACCCGTCATCCTCGCGGGCAACATCCCAGCGGATCGCAGGGCTCCGAAGATCGGCCTTCGATGACGGACGTCGCCTCCTGGAATTTCTAAAGAGTGGTCCAACTGAGCCTCGGCCTCTACACCCATCCGGGGTTTGGGTACTGGGGCAGGGCCTCGCACGCATAATTGCCGAGCGAAAGCGATTAGCCGAGCAGCTCCAGGGTTCAGAGAACCAGCGAGCCTGGGCAGAAGCGGAACGGGAAGCGGCTGGCCGGGCCGCCGCCCGCCTGGATGCTGAGGTGGACCGGTTGAGCCGTGAGCTGAGTGCCCTCACGAGCAAATACCAAGAGCTTTCAAATCAGTACGGGGAGCAGCAGCGAGAAGTTGAAAGACTTGTACGGGAAAATCAAAGCCTTGCATCGCAAGTGGCTTACTGGGAGACTAAGTACCAGCAGCTCGTGGAGCAGTACGGCGAACGGCAGCGCGAGGTTGAAAAACTGCACCAGCTGCTTAAGGAAATTACCTCCAGCCGCTGGTTCCGTTTGGCTTCCTTCTATTGGCGCTTAGTAGGTCCCAAGAAAGCTTCCGGCGGATCCAATCCCCACATCCCCGCAGCCCCTCCCGACCCTTCCGCTGGTATGCCAGAAGCGGAAAACGCAAACCAGGTGGCCGCTTTAGTTCCCCAACAGGCTCCGGCGCCGGTTAAGGGGGAGCGCGGCGAGCGGTTTGACGTGTTGTGTCTCCCCATTATTGACTGGGACTTCCGCTTCCAAAGGCCACAGCAACTCGCGTCGCAATTTGCGAAGCGTGGCCACCGCGTGTTTTACCTGAGCCAGAAATTCCACACCCTGGGGGCACCGTTCACCGCTTCCGAAAAGACCCAACTCGTATGGGAAGTGAGCCTCAAAGGACCCAAGCGCAACGTGTACCAAGACATGATGGACGACGAAACCGCTTATGCCTACTTTGAGGCGGTGGATGCCTTACGTCGCGAACACGGCCTGGGCGCCACAGCGGTGATTGTTCAGCTCCCGTTTTGGTGGCCGCTGGCCCGACTTTTGCACCAGCGGTTCGGTTGGCCAGTGATTTATGACTGCATGGACTACCACGCGGGCTTTTCTACCAACCGCCCGGAAATGCTGCAGCAGGAAGACGAGCTCTTGGCGGGGTGTGACCTGGTGGTGGTGCCGTCGAAGTTTCTCCAGGATCACACGCAAAAACACAATCCCCGAGTGCTGGTAGTTCCCAACGCCTGCGATTTTGAGCATTTCGCTAAGGTTCCCCATCGTCCGCCTGCGAACCCACCCACCATTGGCTACTACGGCGCTATCGCCGATTGGTTTGACAGCGGTCTGGTGGCCGATCTGGCCGAGCTTCGCCCGCAATGGCGTTTTCTTCTGGTTGGCTCCACCTTTACCGCCGACACAACCAGGCTCTCCCGCTTGCCCAACGTGGAGCTAGTAGGAGAAAAGCCCTACGGCGAAATTCCCAGCTGGGTGGCGCAAATGGACTGCCTGATCATCCCTTTTAAGCGCACCCCGCTTACCGACGCCACCAACCCGGTAAAGTTCTTTGAGATCATGGCAGCGGGAAAGCCCCTGGTTTCTGTCCCGCTTCCTGAACTGGCACCCTACAAAGATTTTGTTTCGTTTGCCGAAAATCCGGAGGAGTTTGCAAGACAAATCGAAAACGCACTGAGAGCAAATGGTCCGGAACTGGTCAGCGTTCGCCGAGCCTTCGCCCAGCAGCATACCTGGGAAAAGCGGTTCGAAATGCTGATTCCCCACGTGGCTGCTGCTTTCCCCAAGGTTTCCATTGTGGTGGTCACCTACAACAACCTCGATCTCACCAGGCAATGCCTGGAAAGCGTCCTTACCCGCACCGAATGGCCTAACTACGAGCTTTTTGTGGTGGATAACGGGTCCACCGACGGCACCCCCGACTATCTGTGGGAACTCGCTAGCAAGGACTCGCGCCTGCGGGTCATTTGCAATCCAGAAAACCGTGGCTTTGCGGCCGCCAACAACCAAGCCTTACGCCTTGCCGAAGGAGACTTCCTAGTGCTCTTGAACAACGACACGGTAGTGCCTCGCGGCTGGCTTTCAGGGCTTGTTCGTCATCTTTCAGCTCATCCAGACTTTGGCCTGGTGGGGCCGGTGACCAACTGGATCGGCAACGAAGCGCAAATTCCGGTGGGGTATAAAAGGTTGGAGGACATGCCGCGGTGGGCCGAAGGGTATGTGCGCGAACATGACGGGGAGTTCTTTGATATCTCCGTCGCGGCGCTCTTTTGCGCCGCCATGCGTCGGGATACGTTTCTGCGGGTTGGCGAGCTGGACGAGCGCTTTGGCGCGGGCATGTTTGAGGACGACGATTACGCTATCCGCGTGCGGGAAGTGGGCCTGCGGGTGGTTTGTGTGGAAGACGTGTTTGTCCACCACCACGGAAAAGCAGCTTTCAAACAAATGGAAGACGCCCAGTACCAGGAGCTTTTCGAACGCAACCGCAAGCTTTTTGAAGCCAAGTGGGGCAAACCATGGGTACCCCATCGCTATCGCTCCCAGTAAGCCCGGAAGTAGCCCGAGCCCTTTGGGACCAGGTGGCCTGGGTCAGCCGCCGGGCAAAGGAGCGGCGAGGTCTGGTGTACTTCCCGCCCACCATCGGCTGGGATATTCCTTCCTTCCAGAGGCCCCACCATCTGGCCCGAGCTTTTGCCATCGAGGGTTTTGCCGTGGTGTTCGATTGCCGCAACGCCCGTGACCCGGTGTTTGGGTTTAAGGAAATCGAGCCCGACATCTTTCTCTTTAAGGGCCCTGCAGAACTGCTCAAGGAACTGCCGGTGACGTTGGTGTGGTGTTTCGTGTACAACGTCCATCACCGCCTTGATGTCACCCCGAAGGCTCTCCTGGTTTACGACATCATTGACACAATTGAGGTTTTTCCTTACGACCGCTCACTGCTCGAAAAAAACCATGCCTGGGCGTTGCAATGGGCTGACCTGGTGACTTGCGTTTCTCGCGCTTTGCAAGAGGACTTCGTGGAGCAACGCCCTGACGTGTTGTACCTCCCTAACGCCGTGGAGACCTGGAGATTCGAGACCTACGGGGTTCCCATGCCGGAAGACCCGGCTTTGCAAGCTTTTCGCGAGGCCTCTGGGCCCGTGGCCGGATACTGTGGCTCCTTAGCTCGTTGGTTCGACTTTGACCTCCTGGGAAATGTTGCCAAGAACCTCCCCGATTGGCGCTTCCTCATCATTGGCCCGCACCTTGACGACAGCGGCAGGCAACACCCGGCTCTGGGGCAACCCAACGTTTTCCCCATTGGACCCAGGCCTTACCCCTCCATCCCGTTTTATATGGAGCTCTTTGACGTTGGCCTGCTCCCCTTTCGTGGTGATGAGGTCCTCCGCGGGCTTTCTCCCCTCAAACTTTACGAGTATTTGGCCGCTGGAAAGCCCACGGTGGTGACGCCCTTCCCCGAAGCGCAAGGGTTTCCGGGAGTGCTGACGGCAGGGAGTCCCGCTTCGTTCGCCGCAGCTTTGGAAAAGGCGGCGGACATGGCCCGAAATCCCGAGTTTGTGGCCCAGCTCCGGCGGTTCGCGCAGCGGGAATCCTGGCTGGCGCGGGTGAGAACGGCACTTGACCATCTGGAACCCTACCTGGCGTTTACAAGACCAACAAGACCACCAGTCAGGAGCGCGCCTTAAAAGCCATGAGCCCTGCGGCGTGGCTTACCCTGGCTGTGCTTATCGGCATGATCCTCGTGCTGGTCCGCGAATACCTGGATATAGCGGCCGCCATGGTGGGAGCGGTAGGTTTGCTTTTGGTGTTCGGGGTGCTCACGCCTGAACGCGCCCTGGCCGGCTTGGCTTCACCAGCCGCGGCCTTTGTTGGCCTTTTCTCCTTGCTCGTGTTGCCGCTTTCCAGGTCTGGCTTCCTGGCCCGTGTTTCCGCTTGGCTGTTTCATAGGTCCCAGCTCCCCCCACCCGTCGCCGCCCATTCCCTTCGCGCCTTGGCTCCGCTGGTCTTCCTTTCGGCATTTGCGGCCAAACCCCGGTGGTTGCCTCCCTGATTTCCACCGTCCGTCAATGGGCCCGACGCAACGGGGTGGTACCCGAATGCCCCCGGGTCGGGAAACTGGCTCGTAAGTGCGATTCGCCGGGAACCAAGGCAAAGCTGGAAGTCTCCCCCGGGAGACCCCATGTTTGTTTGGCCCTTGCTTCGAGATTGGTTTTACGAGGCTTACAAATACCCGTAACGCTCAAGATAACGTCCAAAGATCTCCATGGCTAACATTTCATGGGTTGAGTCAAAGACCTTTCGCCATCGCTGCACAGAGGTTGCAAAATTGCGTATAGGAACGTCTTCAGTCATCGCAGTATGCGCGTTTCGCCCGGCATTCTCGGAAATAAAGTTCGCCACCTCTGGCGCCATTCCTAACCCCAGCCAGGCAAGAAGCTTACCCGTGGTCTCGGTATAATTCCTCACCATATCTTCGTACTTAAGCTCAAACACCGGCAGTCCGCGATGGCCTAAGAAGAACGACTCGTATTCATCAAGAAAAATAGCGGTGGCTCGAATTCCCTCCTCCAATGACCATTGGTTCATCTCGGCGATAGAAGTGGCCACGTCCCTGGGATCCCTAATGAGGCGAATGAAGCGGGCATTAGGAAAGCAGTGGTAAATAAACTCGAGACAATTACAGTAGTGAGGATGTTTATCACCCCAAAAAGCGAGGTCTTGCCTCCCCTGCTCTCTGGCAACCCGCTCGTAAAACCCGAGAACTAGGTCCCGAGCTTTTTCCTGCAGGAAGTCAGCCCAGAGCACGTTGTAGGTCTTGCCGTACCACAGACCCGCACTCACCCCCTCGCGGCTCTTTTCAATCAGCCCCGAAAGCGCAAGAAATACCGCCGTCTCATCGGTCATGAGGATTTTGGGGTGGGAGTTCAAGATCTTGGCAAGAATCGTAGTTCCTGACCTGGCCGCTCCGACAAGAAACAATGGCTCAGCGCCTGCTAATAGTGCCTCCACAAATCTCTAAAATAGCACAACCTACGTCGGCGGTTCAACCGTAAAAGAAAAAAACCTGAGTCAAGTCGCGATTTTTGTGGGTTTTTGTTCCGCGCCCCAGAGCGGGGCCATGTCCATGTAACGCCTGAACGCCCAGTCTTCTGTGACCCTGAG